>UMKZ01004634.1_pt1 | contig 20914 bp, 20 predicted proteins | sample 1966441 | NCBI WGS metagenome assembly UMKZ01 (sample SAMEA4836189, study PRJEB28245) | human gut metagenome | biome: gut microbiome; material: fecal sample | place: Denmark | collected 2008
TCAAAAAAATACGCTATAATACTCTAGTATTGGAGTGATATATATGGAAAATAGACGCATTATTTTTATAGGAACACCCAAAATTGCGAGTGTCGTACTAAAAACGATGTTAGAAAATGATATACATGTAGGCTTAGTGGTAACGCAGCCGGATAAGAAAAAGGGTAGAAAACAACAGCTTGTCTATTCGGAAGTCAAAGAAGTGGCTTTAGAATATGATATTCCTGTATTTCAGCCTGTTAAAATTAAATCGGATTATCAAACCATTCTTGATTTTGCCCCTGATTTAATTGTGACTTGTGCATATGGACAAATCGTACCTAAGGAAGTATTGGACTTACCTCGGTATGGTTGTGTCAATCTTCATGGTTCTTTGCTTCCTAAATATAGAGGGGGAGCACCTATTCAAAGAGCCATCTGGAATGGAGATACAGTGAGTGGTATGTCATTAATGAAAATGGCACCAAAAATGGATGCAGGTCCAGTACTAGCTCAAAAAGAAATTGAAATCTTACCAACAGATAATTCAACAACCTTATTTGATAAGATGGGCGTTTGTGCTAGTGAATTATTACTTTCTCACTTTGAAGAAATCTGTTCAGGCCATGCAGTATATGTAGAACAAGATGAAAGTCAAGTTGTCTTCTCACCGGTTTTATCTAAGGAAGAAGAGCATATTGATTTGAATCAAGATGATGAACACATTTTAAATCAGATTCGTGCCTTTGCCAATGCACCAGGTGCTTATGTATTATTAAAAGGAAAGAAATTTAAAATCTTGAAGGCAAGTTATTTAAATGAACAAAACGAGTTTGGACTTCTTGTTAAGATTGGCAAGAACAAACTTGGTATTGGCCTTCATTTAGGTACACTTGTGATCGAAACTTGTCAAATGGAAGGAAAGCCAGTCATGGATTGTGCAAGCTTCTTTAATGGACAAGGAAGAAACCTAGTAGGAAATATTGTGGAGTAGGGGGAAGTCTATGGATCAAAAGAATATTCGAAATTTTTGTATTATTGCACATATTGACCACGGAAAAAGTACATTAGCCGATCGTATCTTAGAATTAACGGATACGGTTGAAAAGCGTGAAATGAAAGATCAGATTCTAGATTCAATGGATCTAGAAAGAGAGCGTGGAATTACAATTAAATTAAATGCCGTACAACTTGTATATCATGCCAAAGATGGACAAGACTACTTGTTCCATCTTATTGATACACCAGGGCATGTCGACTTTACATATGAAGTGTCTAGATCTCTTGCTGCATGTGATGGAGCTATTTTGGTTGTTGATGCAGCTCAGGGTGTTCAGGCACAGACATTAGCCAATGTATATTTGGCTATTGAAAACGATTTGGAAATCTTACCTGTATTAAATAAGGTGGATCTTCCAAGTGCACAACCTGAAGTTGTGAAAAAAGAAATTGAAGACTTAATTGGTTTGGATTGTAGTGAAGCTGTTGAAATTAGTGCTAAATCTGGATTGAATGTCGATAAAGTGCTCGAAGAAATCGTACATAAACTACCAAGTCCAAAAGGGGATAAAGATGCACCTACACAAGCTTTAGTCTTTGACTCTTTCTATGATTCATATCGTGGAATCATTGCGTTTGTTTCTGTTAAAAATGGAACCATTAAACCAAAAGATAAGATTCGCTTTATGGCAACAGGCGCTGAATATGAAGTGACGGAAGTTGGTGTTCGTACACCAAAAGAAGTGGTAGAAGACCAGTTGAATTGTGGGGATGTAGGATGGGTCAGTGCAGCCATTAAAAATATTGAAGATGTTCGTGTCGGTGATACGATTACAGTCGCATCCAATCCTGCAAGTGAACCATTATCTGGATATCGTGAAATGCATCCAATGGTATATTGTGGTTTATATCCAGTGGATAATGCGCGTTATGATGATTTAAAGGAAGCTTTATCAAAATTAAAATTGAATGATGCAGCTTTACATTTTGAACCCGAAACTTCACAAGCCTTAGGGTTTGGATTCCGTTGTGGATTTTTAGGCTTATTACACATGGACGTTGTTGAAGAGCGTTTAGAGCGTGAATACAACCTAAGCTTGATTGCGACAAGTCCTTCCGTAATTTATCATGTCTATAAAACAGATGGAATTATGGAAGAAATCGATAACCCATCGGCTTTACCTGAACCTCAAAAAGTGGATCATATTGAAGAACCTTATGTGAAGTGTGACATTATGGTACCCAAAGAATATGTAGGTCCTATGATGGATCTTTGTCAGAAAAAACGTGGCGAATATGTAGATCTTCAAGTGTTAGATGATGTTCGTATGATGATGGTGTACCAAATGCCATTAAGTGAAATCATCTATGATTTCTTTGATAAGATGAAATCTTGTACGAAAGGCTATGCTAGTTTTGACTATGAATTTAGTGGATATCGCACAAGTTCATTGGTGAAGATGGATATTTTATTAAATGGACAAATTGTCGATGCCCTATCTACGATTGTCTTTAGAGATTTTGCGTATAACCGCGGTAATGCGATGGCTGTAAAATTGAAAGACTTGATTCCTAAGCAGCAATTTGAAATTCCTGTACAGGCTGCCATTGGTGGAAAGATCATTGCACGTACAAACATTAAGGCATTGCGTAAAAACGTGTTGGCTAAATGTTATGGGGGAGATATTTCGCGTAAAAAGAAATTATTGGAGAAACAAAAAGAAGGAAAGAAACGTATGAAGATGGTAGGATCGGTTGAGATTCCGCAAGAAGCCTTCATGGCCGTTTTAAGTATGGATGACGACTAATGGTACCATCAGCCTATGTGCACATTCCTTTCTGTGATTCGATATGTGCGTATTGTGATTTTGTCCGGATTCAAAAAAATGAACAATTCTTTTCAAGTTGGAAAGAAAAATTAATTCAAGAAATTCAAGAGTATAAGATTTCAAGTCTTCATACTCTTTATTTTGGTGGTGGAACACCAAGCTTATTGAGTATTTCTGATTTTACATCAATAAGAAATTGTTTTCCTAAAGATATTGAGGAATTTACCGTAGAATGCAATCCTGAATCTTTAGATGAAGATAAATTAAATGCCTATGTAGCTCTTGGTGTGAACCGTATTAGTTTAGGCGTACAAAGCTTTAAGGATGATCTATTAAAGATTTGTCATAGAACACATACAGCAAGTCAGGCAATTTCGGTTATTGAAAATATCAAGAAAAGTTCGATATCGACTTTTTCCATTGATTTGATTTTTGGACTTCCAAATCAAACAATGGAAGATGTGAAAAAAGATATTTCCACATTTTTAAGTTTAGATATACCACACTTATCTATCTATTCTTTGCAGATTGAAGAAAATTCTATCTTTGGAAAGACAGGGGTAGAGTCTTGTGATAGTGATCTAGAAGCAGATATGTTTGAATATATTACAAAAACACTTGAAGCAGCCGGATATATTCACTATGAAATTTCTAGCTTTTGTAAGCCAGGTCATTATTCCAAACACAATCTAGCATATTGGCAAGACAAAGACTTTTATGGCTTTGGCTGTGGTGCAAGTGGAAGACTTGATGGGATTCGTTATGATAATACGACAAGTTTAAAGGAGTATTGTTCTTTGGGTCCTTGTCCTTCCTATATCAATGAAACATTATCTGAACGAGCTATGGATGCGATCATGATGGCTTTGCGTACAAAGTTTGGATTGAATATAAAAGAATGGAATTTTAAGTATCAAAGTGATTTTAAAGAACATTATGCGCAAGTATTAGATAAGTATCGTGAGTATTTTTGTTTTGAAGGGGAATGTATCTATTTAAAGGATGCGGGTCTTGAAATTTTAAATACAATTCTAGTTGATTTTATGTTGATTGAATGATATAGTTTAATAGCTTTTGTACTGAGAGTCTGGAAACTTCCAACCTTTCGCTCGGTAGAAAAGGACTAATATACATGGAGGAAGAAAAAATGTTATTAAAATCTGAAAAACAAGCAATTATGCAAGAGTATGCAGTACACGAAGGTGACACAGGTTCTCCTGAAGTTCAAATCGCTGTATTGACAGAAGAAATCAACCGTTTAACGGAACACTTCAAAGAACACAAACACGATTTCCATTCACAACGTGGATTGATGAAAAAAGTAGGACGTCGTAAAAAATTGTTAGCTTACTTGAAGGGTAAAGATTTAGACCGTTACAAAGCATTGATCGCTAAATTAGGTTTAAGAAAGTAATCGAAAAGATTACTTTTTTTTTAAGCATTTATTTGATAGAATATAAAAGTATGATTGAGGTGAAAAAATGGCGAAACAAGAGTTTCATTTAGATTTTTGTGGTCGGGGGATCACAGTAGAAACTGGAGAAATCGCAAAACAGGCTGATGGTGCTGTTATTATTCGTTATGGAGATACAGTTACATTATCAACTGCATGTGCATCGAACCAGGCAAAAGAAGGGATTGACTTTTTCCCTTTAACAGTAAGTTTTGAAGAAAAGTTATATTCTGTTGGAAAGATTCCAGGAGGATTTTTACGTCGTGAAGGAAGACCAAGCGAACACGCGACATTAACAGCTCGTATGATCGACCGTCCAATCCGTCCATTATTTGCGGAAGGATTCCGTAATGAAGTACAAGTTGTCAATACAGTATTAAGTGTGGATCAAGATGCAAGTCCAGAAATGGCTGCCATGTTTGGTGCTTCTTTGGCATTATGTATTTCTGATATTCCATTCAATGGACCTATTGCCGGTTGTAAAGTTGGGCGTATCAATGGAGAATTGGTTGCAAATCCTACAGTCGCTCAAATGGAAGAAAGTGACATTGATTTAACAGTTGCAGGTACTGCACAAGCTTTAAACATGGTTGAAGCAGGTGCTAAAGAAGTGAGCGAAGAAGATATGCTTGCGGCATTGATGTTTGGACATGAACAAATCAAAAAATTATGTGCATTCCAAGAAGAAATTGTTGCGGCTTGTGGTAAAGAAAAACGTGAAATCGAATTATACGCAGTTGATGAAACAATTGATCGTGAAGTTCGTTCTAACTTTGAAGCACAAATTCGTGCGGCTGTTTCAATTAAAGAAAAATTGGAACGTTATGGTAAGATTGATGATTTAACAGATGAAGCGGCTGAAATGATCGCAAACAAAGAATATGCATCTGAAAAAGATCAAAACAATGCGGTTAAACAAGCTCGTGAAATTTGTCGTGGTATTGAGGCGGATGAAGTACGTCGTTTGATTATTGAAGATAAAGTTCGTCCAGATGGTCGTCAAATTGATGAAATTCGTCCATTGAACTCACAAGTGGATTTACTTCCTCGTGTTCATGGTTCAGCATTATTTACTCGTGGTGAAACACAGGTATTATCAACAACTACATTGGGTGCATTAAATGATAACCAAATCATTGATGACTTAACTGTTGTAGATTCAAAACGTTTCATGCACCACTATAACTTCCCACCATATTGCGTTGGTGAAACAGGACGTATGGGAAATCCTGGACGTCGTGAAATTGGTCATGGTGCTTTAGGTGAAAGAGCTTTAGCTCAAGTATTACCAAGCGTAGATGAATTCCCATATACAATTCGTACTGTGGCAGATGTTATGGAAAGTAATGGATCTAGTTCTCAGGCAAGTATTTGTGCAGGAACTATGTCTTTAATGGCAGCTGGTGTTCCAATCAAAGCTCCAGTAGCTGGTATTGCGATGGGATTGATCATGGATGATGATTCAGGTAAATATACTGTATTAACAGATATTCAAGGTATGGAAGACCACTTTGGAGATATGGACTTTAAGGTTGCTGGAACTAAAAATGGTATCACTGCATTGCAGATGGATATCAAAGTAACAGGTATCACTAAAAATATCTTTGAAGAAGCTTTAGCACAAGCTCATAAAGCTCGTCTAGAAATCTTAGACAATATGCTAGCATGTATTTCTGAGCCAAGAACACAATTGAGTCCATATGCACCTAAGATTGCGATGATGAACATTGATCCAGATAAGATCAAAGATGTGATCGGACCTGGTGGAAAAATGATCAATGAAATCATTGCACAATGTGACAATGTAAAAATTGATATTGATGATGATGGAAAAGTTGTAATCTATCACAATGATTATGATACAATCGAAAAAGCGAAACAAATGATCAGTGACATTGTTCGTGTAGCTAAAGTTGGTGATGTATATGCAGCTAAAGTTGTTCGTTTAGAAAAATTTGGTGCATTCGTGAACTTGTTTGGTAATACAGACGGTTTACTACACATCTCTAAAATTTCTCATCACCGTGTAGAAAAAGTAGAAGATGTATTAAAACTTGGTGATGTGATCGATGTTAAGGTTACAGAAATCGACAATAAGGGTCGTATCAATGTAAGCGCAAAAGCTTTACTTCCAAAACCTAAAACAGAAGAAGAAAAAACGGAAGCGTAAAAGTTAGGAACTCGTGAAAAACGAGTTCTTTTTTCTTGACTATGTGGTAAAATAGGTGGGTAGAGGTGAAAATTATGGATTTTAATACAGAAGTACTTAAATATAAAGATGATTTCTTAAAAGACTTAAACACACTTGTATCGTATGAAAGTGTTCGTGATGAATCTACGAAAACTGAAAATGCTCCTTTTGGAAAGAATTGTCGTGACGTTTTAGATGCAATGCTAGACATGGCTAAACGCGATGGCTTTGAAACAAAAGATGTTGATGGATATGCAGGTGTTGTTGAATATGGAAAGGGTGACGAAACATTTGGTGTTTTAGGTCACTTAGACATTGTGCCACTAGGTGAAGGGTGGACAAAAGATCCTTTAAAAGTAACATTGGAAAATGGCTATATCTTTGGACGTGGTGTTATGGATGATAAAGGACCGGCTCTAGCTGGTTATTACGCCTTAAAAATGATTCGTGATTTAAACATTCCACTTAAAAAACGTGTCATGTTGATAACAGGATGCGATGAAGAATCAGGTATGGAATGTATGAATTACTATGTAGATCATGCCGAAGTTCCTCAAATGGGATTTGTGCCAGATGCCAACTTTCCAGTGATTTATGGTGAAAAAGGTGGCTTACATGTAGGATTAGTAAGTCGTGATGCAACAGTCATCAAAAAACTTCATGCGGGAAGCCGCCCAAATATTGTCATTGGTAAAGCGGATGTGACTGTGGATGTGATGAGTTATCAACAAGAAGATTTGTTTAAATTCTATTGTGCTACGCAAGGCGTTAAGGGTTCAATCAAAAGAAGTGAAGAAGGAGTTACACTACATATTGATGGTGCCTTTGCGCATGCAGCTATGCCATATAATGGCGTGAATGCCGCTGTTTTATTGTTGAATTTTATTGGTGAAGCTTATAATGATCAACTATCAAAAGATTTATATTCATTATTAAAGGACTGGATGGGAAAACCAGTTGGCATTGAAAAAGATGGCTTATATATGTCTTTCTTAACAATGAATACAGGTATTGTGAATATAGAAAATAACGAAACGGATATTTTAATTGATATTCGTTATCCAAATGATACAAATGCAGATGAAATCATGACTAAGTTTGATGCAGCTTGTGCAAGTTTAACTTCCAATATCAAAGCCGAAAATCGTGGAGATTCAAAACCATTGTTTGTGGATCCAGATTCTCGTTTAGTAAAAGATTTAATGAGTGTCTACCAAAAATATACAGGCGATACATTCTCATGTCCAATCACAATTGGTGGTGGAACATATGCACGTAAATTTGAAAACTTTGTATCGTATGGTCCTGAACTTCCAAATGAAGTCATCGAAACAGATGCGTTTGTAGGAGGATGTCACCAACGTGATGAAGGTATTAAATTAGATAACTTGTTGCAGGCTATCTGTATTTATGCCGATGCGATCGTGACATTGTGTAGCTAATATGAGAATGCGTAAAGTGAAGTGGGCAACAGATTATTTGCCTACTGCAAATTGTTTAGTGAAGGAACCATCTAAACAGGCAGGAAATTGGAAAAAGTTAATGGGTACAGATACTTTGCATATTGAGATTGGTTGTGGAAAAGGAAATTATTCTTTAGACATGGCTAAAATGTATAAGGATACTGGATTCATTGCGATTGAAAAGAATGAAAGTGCTGCGGGTATTGCCGCTAAAAAATATGATGAGGATACAGACGATAAACATTTGAAACTGATCCAAGATGATGCGAGTAGCATAGGAGAATGGTTTGGACCTCGTGAAGTCGATGTGATCCATTTGAATTTCTCAGATCCATGGCCTAAAAAGCGTTATGCGAAAAGACGTTTATCAAGTTCTTCCTTTTTAGATCAATATAAGCGCATCTTATCAAGAAATGGCGAAATTCAAATGAAAACGGATAACAGTGCTTTGTTTGAATATAGCTTGATTGAATTTCAAAATGCGGGATTTAAGATGGTTGAAGTCAGTGTGGATTATCGTCGTGAAAAACATGATGAAGATGCGATTACAGAATATGAACAAAAATTCATTTCTTTAGGACAACCAATCTATCGTTGTGTTTGGAGATATATGCATGACTGATATAAAAAATAAAGACGAATTTTTAAAAGCGCTAAACAATACAGGCATTCAAGTGATGATGTTTACAGCGTTTTGGTGTCCAGACTGTATGTACATCAAACCTTTCTTGCCTGAAATTGAAGAAGAATTTAGCAATTTACAATTCTATTCCTTAAATCGTGATCATTGTATGGATATTGCGCTTGAATATGAAGTGATGGGTATCCCTAGCTTTATATGTTTTAAGGATGGAAAAGAAATTTCAAGATTTGTGTCGACTCTTCGAAAGACAAAAGAAGAAATAGAGACATTTCTTACTCAGACTATAGAAAGTGAGGATAAAAGATGTTAAAGGACTTAATGCATGCGATTTTCAATGAAGATATTGAAGAAGATGATGAAGAACAAGAAGTTGTAGAAGAACCTACAAAAGAGGAAGAAGAAATTACACCTGTACCTGAAGTTGTAGAACAACCTGTTGTACAAGAAGAGGTAAAACCACAGCCTGTATTTACACAAGCTGCAAGTTCAGTTGAAGAAAATCCTGAAAACTTTATGGATTCTCCAATTTATGAAAAGGCGATTATTCAACCTAAACAAAAGAAATCTACGATTTTTAAAGGCTTAGATGTGGATTCAATTGCCCAAGAAGAAACAAAACCGAAACAAAAAGTATATAAGTATGATCGTCATAAATCAGTAAAGGTACGTCGTGTGGCGGAAGATTTAGATTATCAACCTGTTATTTCTCCAATTTTTGGAAATGTTGAGGATGATAAAAAAGAATTTGATAAAGTACATGATGCGATTTCTTTACAAAAACCAGAAGATGAAGATTTCTCACAGATTTTATCGCCAATGTATGGAACATACCTTCCTAGTATGCAACCTGCAAAATCGATTCCTGAATATAAGGTGGAAGATAAAAAGGCGAATATGAATCTTTCTGAAATGTTAGAAAAGCCAAAAAAGGAAACAAATAAACAAGAATCATTATTCGATAAAGAAGGTGAATAGAATGGCTTATCATTTTATTGGTATTAAAGGAACAGGTATGGCTGCCTTAGCATGTATCTTACATGATGAACATAAAGAAGTAACGGGTAGTGATATCGATAAATATATTTTTACAGAAGATGGATTAAAAGCTCGTAATATTCCTATTTATTCATTTAGTCCTGAAAATATTAAGGACAATGACACAGTAATTATTGGCTTATCTTTTGATCAAACACATCCTGAAGTGAAAGCAGCCATGGATAATCCAACTGTAAAAACATATTATTATAATGAATATTTAGGTATTTTATTAGAGTCATACAGCTCAATTTGTGTAGCCGGTACACATGGTAAATCAACTACGACTGGTATTTTAGGTCAAGTTCTTTCTTTACAAGACGAATGTGCCTATTTAATTGGGGATGGTCATGGCTATATGCCAGAACATGCCAATCATTTTGTGCTAGAGTCTTGTGAATTTCAAAGACATTTCTTAGCCTATCATCCAGATTATGCGATTATTACCAATATTGAATTAGATCACATCGACTATTATAAAGATATGGATGATTATGTATCGGCATTCCAAAGTTTTGCCAACCAAGTTAAAAAACACATTGTGGTATTTGGGGATAACGAACACTTGAAGAATTTGCATTACAATGTACCTGTAACAACGTATGGTATGAAGGATGGAAATGATTATCAAGCTGTCAATATTGAACAAGGTCCATTTGGCATGCATTTTGATTGTAAGCACAATGGTGAAATTTTAGCTCATGTAGAATTAAATGAAGTAGGAGATCCATTTATGCAGGATGCCTTAGGATGTTTTGCGCTAGCCCATGTTTTAGGAATGCCGGCTGATTTGATTGTACAAGGCTTAAAAGAATATAAAGGAATTGCACGTCGATTTGTGATTGATGAAGTCAAGGATAGTGTATTAGTGGATGACTATGCACACCATCCAACCGCTATTCGTTTAATGATTGATGCCGTTCGTAAAAAATATCCGGAAAAGAAAATTGTTGCGTTATATAAACCAGATCGTTATTCACGTCTACAATATTTCTTGGATGACTTTGCGAAAAGCTTAAATACGGCAGATCAAGTATGTTTACTTGATTTTCCTAAAAATGCCGTAAGAGAAGATGAAACAATCACGGTCACAATTCAAGATTTAATGGATCGTTGTCCAAACGCAATCTTATTAGATGTAGATGATGCATCAGCTGAAAAGTTAAAAGAATTAGCTCCTGCAGCATTCGTCTTTATGTCAAGTAAAGATATCTATCTCTTAAGAGATAAATTAGAGAAGATTTTATAAGAGTATCGATAGATACTCTTTTTTTAATATTGTAGCGTTTACAGGGTTGTGAAAAAAGTTTCAAAAGGAATAGATTAGTTAGAAAGCTTATGTTATAATCTTTCTGAGGTGGTATTGTGAGTCTAGATATCTTTATGAGTACATTAGCTCGTGCATTTTCATATGTTTTACCAATCGTTGGTGTTATCGCATTAATTTATTTGATTTTGTTTTTAAAACAGTTGATTGAAACTTTAAAACAGGTGTCAAAAACATTGGATACAGCCAATGATCAATTAAAAAAATTAGATGCACCATTAAAAACGGCAGAAAATATTTCTGCTACAGTGGATGAAGTGAACCAGAGCGCAAAAGAGGCGTTTATGAGTGTGATGAGTTCACTTAGCGAAAATGTACAAAATGCCAAAGACTGGTTTCAAAATAAAAAGAATGGAAAAGAAAGTATTGAAACAAAGGAGGATGAATGACATGGATGAAAAACAATTAATTGATGATTTAGAAAAAGAATCGATGCTAGAACTTGAAGTGATGCATGAATCCGAAAATACTGATAATGAAAGAATCATTGAGGATGCTAAGAGTAAAATTGAAAAGTTGTTTGATGATTTGCGTGATTTATTAAAAGACGCTTCAGATCCTGAAAAAGTAAAGGAAGCTTTATCGCAAGCTAAGGATGATGCAAAAGATATTCTTTCTTCAACAAAAGATAAAGTGGTTGAAGTCAGTGAGAGTGAACAATTTAAACAAACTGTTTCGGCTGGTAAAGAATTTTTACAGGGCACAGCTGGATTGGTAGTAGATGGCTTTAAATATGGAAAAGAAACATTAAGAAAAAATGATTCTTTACGTAAAGTGATTGATAGAGCGGATGAAAAAGTAGACGAAATTCGTACAAATGATTCTGTTATTCGTGCCGTTGATAAAGCAGAAGAAGTAACTGGTAAAGCTACAGAAGCGTTGTTTAGTGGATTGAAGAAAATATTTAACAAGGGGGACGAATAGGAATGAAAAGAATTACCATTTATGATGTTGCCAAAGAGGCAGATGTCTCATTAGCAACTGTATCACGTGTTATTAATGATAGTAATGTAGTGCGTGAAGATACACGTATGCGTGTTCAACAAGCTATTGAAAAATTGGGATATAAACCAAATGCGGTTGCGCAAGGATTAGCTCTTTCAAAAACAACTACAATTTCAATTGTGATGAGTGAAAAGTTATTTGCGTATAATGCGAAGATCTTAAATGGTCTTATGGATGTCGCAAAAATCTATAACTACAACATCATGTTCCATACTACAAGTAAGGGTATTTCAAAAATGCAGGATGTGATTGAATCGATTATTAAATCACGTGTGGATGGTGTAATTTTATTTAATGACAACTTCTCTGAAGATGAAATGGAAGTCTTACATGAATACCAAATTCCTATGGTTGTAGTTGGAAGTAAGTTAAAAGGACAAAAGATTGGCAACGTTGGAAATGTATATATCAACTTCGAACGTATGGCATATGAATTTGTCAACGAATGCTTCGAAAAAGGTATTGATGATATTTCTATGGTAGAAGATAAATTAAATCTTTCTATGATGGAACAATTAAAAGCGGGTGTAGATCGTGCATATGCTGAAAAGGGATTGGTTTTCAACAAATATGTTACATATGATGATAGCTACAAATCAAGTTATACATTCTTGTCCGATTACTATAAGAGAAATAAGCCAAGCCGTATGGTAATCACATTCCGTGATTCACAAGCCATTGCTTTAATGAATGCTTGTAAAGAGAGTGGATATTCAATTCCAGATGATACACAACTTGTATGTATCTTGAATTCTAAATATTTAACAATGATGCGTCCAATGATTTCTACATACAACATTCCTGAATATGATTTAGGAGCTGTTGCGATGCGTTTATTAACTAAGATGTTAGTGGATGATGAGTCTGTTAAACAGAATAAAGATATTGAAATCTCATTCTCAAAAATGTTTAGAGAAACTACAAAGTAAGAGTTCGTTTTGAACTCTTTTTTTATTTAGTGTATAATCTAGGCATGGAAATAATTTTTATAAATAACGCAAAAGATAGAAGTGTCTATCGATACAAAAAAGACTTTGAAAACATATTAGAACGTGCATGCCAGGTGTTAGAAAGAAAAGGAGATTGGAGTTTATCTGTAATATATGTAACACCTGAACAGATTCACGAAATTAATCGTGACTATCGAAATGTAGATCGTCCAACGGATGTGATTAGTTTTGCGATTCAAGATGATATGAGTGATATGTTGGTGGATGAAGATCAATATGAACTTGGAGACATCTTTATCAATGTGCAAGCTATTCGTGATCAAGCAAGTGCTTATGGGCATTCGATTCGTAGAGAAGCTTGTTTCTTATTCTGTCATGGCTTACTTCATCTGATGGGATATGATCACATGAAAGAAGAAGATGAAAAGGTTATGTTTGCCTTACAGGATGAAATTCTAGATGAATTGGTTCAAAGGTAGATTCAAATATGCCTTTCAAGGACTGTTTTACGCTTTTACTTGTGATCGTAGTATACGTCTTCAAGGCATCTTTGGATTGATTGTCATATTGTTTGGCTTTATCTTTCGTTGTTCCATTGAAGAATGGATGATGTTGATTAGTGCAATTGGTTTCGTATGGTTTAGTGAAATTATGAATTCTTGCATTGAAAGATGTGTGGACTATATTTCATTAGAACATAATGAACAAGCTAAACATATTAAAGATATGGCTGCAGGTGCTGTTTTTATTATAAGTGTACTTGCGGCTTGTATAGGGTTATATGTATTTATACCCAAATTATTTTAAATGGGAGGTAAAATGGAAAATTATAAATCAGGATTTATCGCAATTGTTGGAAGACCCAACGCTGGAAAATCAACATTGTTGAATGCATTGTTAAAAGAAAAAATTGCGATCATGTCAGATAAACCAAATACGACAAGAAACAATATTTCGGGTATTTTAACCCATGAAGAGTGTCAATATGTATTTGTGGATACGCCAGGTATCCATAAGCCTCAACAACAATTGGGTCGTGTTTTAAATAAAAATGCCTATTCCGCTATGGAAGATTGTGATGTGATCGGATGGATCGTAGATGGTACACAATCTTTTGGAACTGGAGATTCTTTCATTTTAAAAAGAATTGAAACACTTCATAAACCAGTTGTGTTGATCATGAATAAAATCGATAAATTACCAAAAGAGCAGTTATTGAAACGTTTAGTGTATTGGCAAAAACAACATGACTTTAATGATATTGTTCCAATTAGTGCTTTAGACAAAGATAATTTAGACGAATTGTTACACGTATTTAAGGGATACTTACCTGAAGGAGAGCCGATGTTTCCAGAAGAAATGAAATCGGATCATGATATCAACTTTAGAATGTGTGAAATCGTTCGTGAAAAAATCTTATTTAAAACCCATGAAGAGATTCCTCATAGTGTAGCGGTTATTTTAGAACGAAAAGAAAAACGCGGAAATCGTATGTATCTTCAAATGATGGTCGTTGTGGATCGTGAATCGCAAAAGGGAATTTTGATTGGTAAACAAGCGAACATGATTCGTTCCATTCGTTTAGATGCACAAAAAGAATTAAAAGATATGCTTGGATGCAGTGTAGATTTAGAATTGTTTGTTCGTGTAGAAAAGAATTGGCGTAATCATGAAAACAAAATCAAAGAATTTGGTTTAGATGAATTAGAACAAATCGATGAAGACTAAGATTCAAGCCCTTGTATTAAGTGTAAGTGAATATAAAGATAAAGATGGCTTGGTCAAAGTGTTGACTACAGATTCCATTTTAACTTTATACGCAAGAGGACTGTTCAAGCAAAATTCTAAGAATTTACGGCTTGTACAGCCTTTTTCTTATAATGAATTCATGATTGAAGATAAAACGAAAATGCCTTTATTACTCCAAGGACAAACCATTCATTATTACTATCACATTCAAGAAGATCTATTTAAATCCAGTTGTTGTTTTGTATTACACGATCTGATTTCTAAAACGAAAAAAGAAGAAAAATTATTTAACGTATTACTCGACTGTTGGAACTCGGCAAATCAAAATTTAGATGATTTCTATTTCTGGGCATGTATTGTCTTAAAATATTGCATCGAACAAGAAGGAATACAACCATTTGTGGATGGTTGTGTACATTGTCAAAATATGCGAGTTGAAACTTTATCTTTAAAAGATGGTGGCTTTTTATGTGAAAAGTGCAATCACAATCAATATCCAAAATGGAATGTGGATTCATTAAAAAAATATCGAGCTTTGTTTAAAAGTAAAGAAGAGAACTTAGCTTATGTCAAAGAACATTTCACGTTTAACCTTGATGATTTGATCTATCTAGCTAAATGGGTCGAATATCATAGTCAAAAAAGCTATCCAAGCATTCGTTTTTTAGAAAGTATTCGAGGCTTAGAGTGATGTTTCAAGAATTAGCATTTCAAGTTGCACAAAAAGCACATGCAGGTCAAGTTGATAAAGCGGGTAAAGATTATGTCCTGCATCCTGCATGGATACAGATATAGAAAAGGCCGTTGCGTATTTGCGTGATGTATTAGAAGATGCAAATGTTACTGTGGATGAATTAAGAAATATGTTCCCAAATGAAATCATAGATGGCGTAATCGCATTAACGCATAGAAAAGATGAATCTTATTTTGAATATATATCTAGAGTATCTACATCAAAGTTAGCTAAAAAGGTAAAGGCTGCAGATCTTTTACATAATTTGGATATCACAAGAATCAAAGAACCAACAAAAACGGATTATGAAAGACTCGAAAAATACAAGAAAGCGATTCTATATCTAGTGACGCACTAATTTTGTGGTACATAACGATGAAAATAAGAGAACCTATTTTTAAGTGGGGGATTAAAAACAGGCCATGATAAATCGTGGCTTTTCTTTATGTGTGTCTTTGGATTTAGTCTAGAAATTTATTGATAAATAGGATATAATATGAAAGTGTATCCTTTTGTCTGTATACATAAAAGAAATGAGGTAAATAACATGAACGAAAAGACATTCAATGATGTAGTAAATCACATGAAAACCTCTGGTTTTGTTTACCAAGGTTCAGAAATCTATGGTGGTTTGGCAAATACTTGGGATTTTGGTCCTTTAGGCATTGAATTAAAGAACAATATTAAAAATGCTTGGTGGAAACGTTTCATCCAGGAAAGTGAACACAACGTAGGTTTACAAAGTGCCATCTTAATGAACCCAAATGTATGGGTAGCTAGTGGTCACGTTGGAGGATTTAGTGATCCTTTAATGGATTGTAAAGAATGTAAGAGCCGTTTTAGAGCAGATCAATTGATTGAAGAAGCTAGTAATCACACAGTAAACTGTGGTGGTATGTCAAATGAAGATATGGAAAACTATATTGCTGAACATGAAATCACATGTCCAAAATGTGGCGCTAAAAACTTCACAAATATTCGTCAATTTAACTTGATGTTCAAAACATTCCAAGGTGTATTAGAAGATGCGAAAAGTACGATCTATTTACGTCCAGAAACAGCACAAGGTATCTTTGTCAACTTCAAAAACGTACAAAGAACAATGCGTAAAAAATTACCATTCGGTATTGGACAAATTGGTAAGAGTTTCCGTAACGAAATCACACCAGGAAACTTTATTTTCCGTACTCGTGAATTCGAACAAATGGAACTTGAATTCTTCTGTAAACCAGGAACCGATTTAGATTGGTTTGAATACTATTGTAAAAACTGTGTTCAATTCTTAAAAGATTTAGGTATTAATGAAGAAAACATTCGTTTACGTGCTCATGATCCTGAAGAATTAGCACACTACTCAAATGGTACAAGTGATATCGAATACCACTTCTCTGAACCTATCGGATGGGGTGAATTATGGGGTATTGCAGACCGTACAGATTTTGACTTAAAAGCACACCAAACAACTTCTAAACAAAACTTAGAATATTTTGATCAAGAAGCCAATGAAAAATATATTCCTTATGTTATTGAACCTAGTGTAGGTGTTGAACGTTTGATGTTAGCTGTTATGTGTGAAGCTTATCAAGAAGAACAATTAGAAAATGATTCTCGTGTTGTATTAAAATTACATCCTGCATTAGCACCATATAAAGTAGCTGTACTTCCATTATCTAAAAAATTATCCGATCAAGGGGATGAAGTATTCGCAAAATTATCAAAACACTTTAGCGTAACATATGATGATGCTCAAAGCATTGGAAAACGTTATCGTCGTCAAGATGCGATTGGTACACCATTCTGCGTAACTGTTGACTTTGAAACAGCTAACGATGGATGTGTAACTATCCGAGATCGTGACACTATGCAACAAGAACGTGTCGCTTTAGATGATCTTGTTTCATATATTGAAAATAGAATCGCATTTTAATGAGCTGGATTAGCGAAGAGGATATAAAGGCAATACGTCAACAAGCCGATATTGTTGACGTAATGTCTCACTATATCACACTTGAAAAACAAGGCAAAAATTATAAAGCCATATGTCCTTTTCATGATGATCATGATCCAAGCTTATCAATTTCGACAGATAAACAAATATTCAAATGTTTTGTGTGTGGCACAGGAGGAAATGTATTTACTTTTGTTCAAAAGATCGAAAATATTTCTTTTCTAGAAGCTGTATGTAAGGTTGCTGAATGGATTCATTATCCTTTACATTTGGATACATCTAAATTTCAAGTGAAAGTCGATGAAAATCAACCTTTATTTGATTGTATACAATCGTATATTCGTTTTTTAACATTTGAACTTGAAAGTGAAAATGGAGAAAGCGTAAAAAGGTATTTAAGTCAACGAAAAATAAATGAAAATATTATAAAAAGATTTGAAATTGGGTATGCACCTGAATCGAGTCGTAGTGTGAAGTATCTCAAGGCAAAAGGTTTTAACGAACAAATACTATTCGATACAGGATTGATTCGTACTCATGACTTGAACACCTATGCTGTATTTGATCATCGATTAATGATTCCAATCCATGATGAACATGGTAATCCAGTTGGTTTTACGGCAAGACGATTAAATGAAGATAAAGATATCGCAAAATATATCAATACTTCCGAAACAAAGATCTATCACAAAGGAAATTTAATATTTAATTATCATAGAGCGAAAGAGTTTGCGAAAAAGAATAAGCGATGCATATTAGTTGAGGGGGCTATGGATGTCATTGCCTTTGAAAAGGCGGATATCCATGAAAGTATTGCTTGTTTAGGTACAGCTTGTACCAAGGAACAAATGACATTATTAAAACGTTTAAATGTACCACTAGTGGTATGTTATGATGGGGATAGAGCTGGTAAGGCAGCCACTTATAAATTTGGAAAGCTAGCCGTCGATTATGGCTTGAACTTTTCCATTGTGAAAAATACAACGGGTAAGGATCCGGATGAAATTTTTAATGAACTTGGTAAAGATGAATTGTATTTATCCGTTCATAAAACCATATCGTTTGTTGAATTTTTATTCGAATATTTACCAAATCAATATGATTTAGACAACTACGAGGATAAGAAAAAATTCACTTCTGAAATGCAAGCTTTTATTGAAAGAACATGCACAGATTTTGAAAAGGCCGATTACTATTCTCGTATTCGAGATTTAACTGGATTTGATCTATCGAATTCTGCAAGTGCTGTTGCACAAATAAAAGAACCAAGAAATAAACCATCTGTTATTCGAAATATGGAGCCATTAAAAAATGGAAGAACACTTGCCGAGTATGGTGTGTTATGGATGATTCTTAAAAGTAAATTAGCGGCCGACCAATTTAAAGATCAGATTGGCTTTTTCCAAGATCCAATCTGCGAAGAATTGTCATTATATTGTTATGACATGTATCGAAATATGGACCATATCGATTTTGATGTTTTAATGAGTTATATCGAAAAAGAAGAGGTTCGTAATTTATTGGTAAGCCTAATGGAAAATCCGTTTCATGTTTATGAATATAATGAAGACTTCTTTAACGATAGTTTAATGAAGATCAAAGAATGTACCTTACAAGACCAAATCGATCAGATCAATAATCAGATCAAGAATGTTCAAGATCCGATGATTAAAATTAGTTTGGCGAGTAAAAAACAGGAATTAATTATTCAAAGAAACGAAATCAACCATCGAAAGGAAGGATAAAAGTATGGCAAATGAAACTCAAAAATTAAAGTTTACAAGCTTGGATGAGGCAAAAGAATTCTTGCTAAAGAGTAAGGAACAAAATGCAGATGTTTCTCAAAAACAATTCTTAGATGCAGTCAGTGCTTTAAATTTAGATGATGACACATTGGACGATCTATATAACTGGATCGATGAAAATATGATTGAATTCATTGATGGGGATGAATTGGATGAAGATGATTTAAATGATGATGATTTAAACGATGAAGATTTGGATGAAGAAGATTCAATCGCAGAAGAAATTTCACAACTAGAAAAAACATTCGCGAATGCATCACATGCCAAAATTAATGACCCAGTTAAAATGTATTTAAAAGAAATCGGTCAAATTCCATTATTGGATCCTAAAGAAGAGCCAATTATTGCGCGTCAGATTCAAGAAGGGGAACAGGCAAAAGAAGATATTAAAAACCCAGATTTAAGTGATGAAGAAAAGAAAAAACTCGCAAAAATTATTGCGGATGGTGAAGAAGCGAAACAAACATTGATTTCTTCAAACCTTCGTTTAGTTGTATCTATTGCCAAAAAATATGTAGGTCGTGGCATGTTATTCTTGGATTTGATTCAAGAAGGAAATTGTGGTTTGATCAAAGCCGTTGAAAAATTTGATTACACAAAAGGGTTTAAATTTTCAACATATGCGACATGGTGGATTCGTCAATCCATTACGCGTGCTATCGCAGACCAGGCTCGTACAATTCGTATCCCAGTACACATGGTTGAAACAATCAACAAATTAACACGTATTCAACGTCAATTGGTACAAGATCTAGGTCGTGATCCAATGCCAGAAGAAATCGCAGAAAAAATGGAAAATATTTCTGCTGAAAAGGTACGCGAAATTCAAAAGATTGCCTTAGATCCAGTGAGCCTTGAAACTCCAATTGGAGAAGAAGATGACTCTCACTTAGGAGATTTCATTGAGGATAAAGATACATTATCTCCAGATGATTATACAAACAATCAATTGTTGAAAGATGAAATCAATGCTGTTTTACAGGGACTTACGGAACGTGAAGAAAAAGTATTGCGTTTACGTTTTGGTTTATTAGACGGAAGAACTCGTACGCTAGAAGAAGTTGGTAAAGAATTCAATGTCACTCGTGAGCGTATTCGTCAAATTGAAGCGAAGGCATTGCGTAAACTAAAGAATCCAAATCGCTGCAAACGCTTAAGAGACTTTGTAAAATAATGATACCTTGTTCGAATCGTATTCAAGAAATATTAGAATGGGTCAATGGCGATTGTATTGCAGATATTGGCTGTGATCATGCCTATGTTGTCTGCAACGCCATTTTAAATCATCAATCAAAAAAAGGCTATGCTTGTGATGTGGCACAAGGTCCATTGGATAATGCCAAGAAAACCATTGAAGATAATGAACTGTCTGATTTTGTATCTTGTCGATTATTAGATGGCATTCAAGGCTTGAATGAGGATGTGGATCAAATTATTATTTGTGGCATGGGCGCTAAATTGATCATAGATATTCTTTCAAAAGGGAATTTACATTCTGGTTTGAGATTCTTATTATCAAGCCATAAAGATGATTTTATTTTACGAGAATATTTACGCGATCATAATATTCATATTGTTCGCGAAAAAATGATTTATGACAATGGACATTATTATCCAATTTTAGATTGTGTCGTGAAAGATCACATTCAAGATATAAGTACTTCACAACTTCATTTTGGTATGAATATGAAAATGGATTCAACGTATTTATCCTATCTAGATTTTGAAGAGAATAAATATAAAAATATTCTTTCAAAAGTCAATAAACCTGAATTTCTTGAAAAAATTGAATATATAAAAGAAAT
>UMKZ01001000.1_pt1 | contig 20177 bp, 18 predicted proteins | sample 1966441 | NCBI WGS metagenome assembly UMKZ01 (sample SAMEA4836189, study PRJEB28245) | human gut metagenome | biome: gut microbiome; material: fecal sample | place: Denmark | collected 2008
CGTCCTGCAATTACTAATTTTTCCATTTTTCTGTTATTCTTATTTTTAAATGTTTGCTATTTGAATTCCTTTATCCGCCAGGCGTTCCGACGGTCCTTTATCCGCTAGGCGTTCCGACGGATTTGCAATCCGTCGTTAAAAAATGTTCGACCACTTAAACCTGGGGATTTGTAATCCCCTTATCAACCTAGTTTGCTGCGGATTTCAAATCCGCAGATCTTAAATAGGTTGGGACCTTTTTTTACGCCGGATTTCAAATCCGGCGGGACGCCTAGCGGGCTTTATTTTTTCTGGACGCCTAGCGTTGCTTATCTGAATTCCTTCATCATTTCCATGATATCATGGGTTTCTGATGCCGGGTCCTTGGCGTTGAGGATGCAGCCGCTGAGGGCAATGCCGTTAACTCCCATCTTCATGATTTCGGGAATATCCTCCTTGGTGATGCCGCCGATGGCAACGATAGGGATATCGATATTTTCTGCCTTCATCTTCTGGATGATTTCGCGATAGCCTTCAAGACCGAGGATAGGCGAGAGCTTCTCCTTAGTGGTAGTGAAGCGGAACGGACCGCAACCGATGTAATCGGCACCAGCCTCATAGTGAGCCTTTATATCCTCGAAGGTATTGGCTGTACCGCCGATAATGAAGTCGTCGCCCAGAATCTTGCGGGCCTCGGCTATCGGCATATCGTTCTTGCCTAGATGCACGCCATCTATCTGCAATTCCTTCACCAGCTGCACTCTGTCATCGATGAGGAAGGTTGCATTCTGCTCTTTGCACCATTCCTTGACCTTCTGGGCTATAGGGCGCACCTCTTCATCGGTGGCACCCTTCATGCGGAGCTGAATCCACTTGCATCCGCCAGCCAATGCCTCACGGATGCCATCGAGATAAGTCATCTTCTCATTCTGGTGAGAGATGAACTGCAGTTGAAAACTGTCTAAAGGTATTTTTGCCATAGTCCTATAAACTTTTATATAACTGAACTTTCGCAAGTTTTGCCCACACGCCCTGAAAGGGCAGCAGCTCCTAGCCCAGGGCATCGCCCTGGGTTATTACGGATGCAAACCTGTCGCCCTGTAAGGGCAAAAGCTTTAAAACTCCAGGCAAAACATAAGGCTTTTGCCCTTACAGGGCGCCTTGCTGATTGCCATCATACCCAGGGCGCTGCCCTGGGCTAGGAGCTTTTGGGCCTTCAGCCCGTACTTAAGCCACATTCGAAAGTTCAGTATAAACCATTAACTATAGATTATCCTCCGCAGAAAGCTTTCACAATCACGATGTCTGCGCCCTCCTGGATGAGATGGTTTTCCCATTCATCACGTGGTACCATTTCATTACTGATGGCTACGGCGCAACCTGTAGCAGGAAGGTCGAGTTCCTTAGCAAGTTCCTTTACGTTCTTTGCCTGAGTTTCTGTCTCTTTGTTGTTGATAGTTACTTTCATAACAGTTCGTTTTTATGATGATATTCATCATGGGAAAAGAAAGATGTTTATCTTTCGCCATCAATGATAATCATCGTTGTTTACTCCTATAATAATATGTAATCAACACGGAGAACTGTTCTTGAGAAAGTCCGGTATGAATAAAGCCCCTAATCCTAGCAGAAGTTGCACGGAATAGGGGCTCTATCATGATAAGCTTATATCGAATCCCTGCGACAGCATTATCTGTGTCAGGTTCAATGGGTATAATCTCAGCCGAATTTTCAGCACCCCGTGATAATCGTTCGCAAAAGTAATGATATTCTTGGAAAGGAGCAAGAAAGGTGGTTGATTTTTAGGTAATATTAACGGTAGAAGGATAAAAGGTCATACCTTATTGAAATAAATGAGAATTTTTGTTTAGTTTTTTGTTGAATTATTTGGTGGTTTCAGCAAGATATATTAAATTTGCAGTGTAAATATTTTAAAAAGTTATAGGTAAAAATGAAAAGTATTAAAATGATGGCTTTGACAGCAGTTACAATTCTTGCGCTGTCATCTTGTGGTACCACTCAGCAGGTGCCTCTTACTGGTAGAACTCATCGCATCTCTGTATCCGATGAGCAGGTCTTGAGTTTGTCTAATCAGGAATACACCAAATATATGGCTTCGGCTAAAAAGTCGACAAACGCTGCCAATACTGCCATGGTGCAGCGTGTAGGTAAAAAGTTGGCTAATGCTGTAGAAACTTACCTGAAGAATAATGGCTTTGCCAATGATGTGAAGAATTATGCATGGGAGTTTAATCTCGTACAAGATAAAAACGTCAATGCATTTTGTATGCCTGGCGGTAAGATCGTTGTTTTCGAAGGTTTGTTACCTTATACTCAGAATGAGACTTGTCTGGCTATTGTGTTAGGTCATGAAATTGCGCATGCCGTGGCTAAGCATAGTGCCGAGCAGTTGAGTAAGCAGCAGAACCAGCAGGTAGGTACTGCCATTGTGGGTAGTGTGTTGAATCAGGCTGTAGGTAATGGCGTTGGCGATGTGGCTAGTGCCGTAGCCGGACAGTATTTCTCTTTCCGCAACTTGAAATATTCCCGTGACAACGAGACTGAGGCTGATTACATGGGACTTATCTTTGCTGCCATGGCAGGTTACGACCCTCAGCAGGCAATTCCATTCTGGCAGCGCATGTCGCAAGGTAAGAGCGCCAACCAGAGTGATATCTTCAGTGATCACCCTTCGGACGCCAAGCGTATTGCTGCTCTTCAGAAGGAAATGCCAGAGGCTTTGAAGTATTACAAGCCGGCTACTTCTACCTCCAAGACCGTGAAAACCTGGAAGGTGCCTACTCATAAAACAACTAAAAGAAGAAAGTAGTATTCACTAAATATTAACAACTTTGATGGATTATATCTTACAAAATCTTTGGCTGTTCTGGACAGTTATTATGTTCATCTGCCTTATCCTGGAGTTGTCTTCGGGTGACTTCTATGTTACGTGCTTTGCCATCGGAGCTTTAATCAGTATTCCTGTGGCCGTGATGGATGCTCCCTTCTGGGTTCAAGTAGTGGTATGGGCCGTTTGCTCGGTATTGAGCATACTCTTGATTAGACCACATCTTGTGAAGGCAATAAGACATGGGGCAGATAACAGAAAGAGCAATTATGATGCTTTGGCTGGACAGATTGGAGAAGTGAGTGAGACCATCGTGGCTGGCGGTTTCGGACGCGTGAAACTTGATGGCGATGACTGGAAGGCACAGGCTCCTGATTGTACTGAAGACTTGCAGGTGGGTCAGCGAGTAAGGGTGCTGGGACATGAGTCTATCATCCTGAAAGTAGAAAAAGCTTAATCCTTCATTTCTGGAAAAATATGTTTTAAAATAGAAATCATTATTATTCACTTAATATCATAAACGTCATGAACATAGGAATTTATGTGCTTGCGGCTCTCGTATTGCTCGCACTTGTCGTGGTTAAGAAAACCATTGTTATCATCCCTCAGAGTGAAACGAAAATCATTGAGCGTCTGGGACGTTATTACGCCACCTTGAAGCCAGGTATCAATATCATCATTCCTTTTATCGATCACGCCAAGGAAATCGTGGCTATGAGAAATGGAAGATATACTTATACCAACAGCATTGATCTTCGTGAACAGGTATATGATTTCGACCGTCAGAATGTGATTACCAAGGATAATATTCAGATGCAGATTAATGCACTGCTGTATTTCCAGATAGTAGACCCTTTCAAGAGTGTATATGAAATCAACAATTTGCCAAATGCTATCGAGAAGTTGACTCAGACCACACTTCGTAATATCATAGGTGAGATGGAATTGGATCAGACCCTGACCTCTCGTGATACCATTAATACCAAACTTCGTGCGGTACTGGATGATGCTACCAATAAGTGGGGTATCAAGGTGAACCGTGTAGAGTTGCAGGATATTACTCCACCGGAAAGCGTGTTGCAGGCAATGGAGAAGCAGATGCAGGCAGAACGTAACAAACGTGCCACCATCCTTACCTCTGAAGGTGAGAAAGAGAAGCAGCGTCTGCTTTCTGAGGGTGAGAAGGCTGCCATCGTCAACAAGGCTGAGGCTGCCAAACAGCAGGCTATTCTCAGAGCTGAAGGTGAGGCAACAGCCCGTATCCGTAAGGCAGAGGCAGAGGCTATTGCCATTCAGAAGATTACAGAAGCTGTAGGACAGAGTACAAATCCTGCCAACTATCTCCTTGCCCAGAAGTATATTGCCATGATGCAGGAAGTGGCTCAGGGTAAGGATAATAAGGTGGTTTACTTGCCTTATGAGGCTACTAATCTGATGGGGTCTATTGGTGGTATCAAAGATTTGTTTAAAGGTTGATTTTTAATAAACGATACTTTATTATAAAAAATGAGTAAGAATATATGTATTGTAGCTGGTGCCAGACCAAATTTTATTAAGGTAGCACCTGTTATCAGAGCCATTCGCAATGCCCAGAAGTCAGGCGTTGATGTAGAATATCAATTGGTTTATACAGGAAGAAAGGATGATCCAACACTGGAATCTTCACTCTTTTCAGACTTGGATATTCAGAGTCCTGACGTTTTCCTTGAGGTGGATTGCGAGAATATGAATGAACTGACGGGTATGGTAATGGCTCAATTCGAGCGTTATCTGCAGGGTCATCCTACGGATGTAGTTATTGTTGTAGATGATCTTGCTTCTACTATGGCTGTTGCTATCGTAACCAAGAAGCAGGGCGTTCAGTTGGCTCATATTGCTGCAGGAACCCGCAGTTTTGATATTACGATGCCAAAGGAAATCAATCGTCTTGTGATAGATGGTCTTTCGGATATTCTCTTTACCGCTGGTATTTCCAATAATAGTATAGCCAACAAAGAGGGAGCTGAGCTTTCCAAGGTGTATATGGTAGGTAATGTGCTTATCGACAATATCCGATTCCTGCAGCAGCGTATGCAGCGTCCTGCGGTGATGGATGAGATGCATCTGGAAGAAGGCAAGTATATGGTGCTGACCTTGAACCGCAAGGCGATAGTTAATAACATCGATGAGATGAAGAGTCTTATCACGGTTATTGATTCCGTGGCTCGAAAGGCAGGCATCAAAGTGGTTGCTCCATTGCGTGGCAAGGCTTTGGGTTTCGTTCTGGCATTCAAGGCTTATCAGGATGTTGCCGATCATCAGTCGGGCATTATGGTGATACAACCACAGGGTTATCTTGAATTCTCATATCTTACCGCTCATGCGATGGGCGTCATTACAGATTCCGGTAATGTGGCAGAGGAGGCAACATTCAATGGAGTGCCATGCATTACGCTCAACAGCTATACAGAGCACATGGAGACTGTGACTGTAGGTACCAATGAACTGGTGGCAGAAGACCCTGAAAAATTGCAGAATGCGATGGAAAAGATATTGAATGGTGAATGGAAAAAGGCAGGTATTCCTGACAGATGGGATGGAAGATCGGCAGAACGCATCGTTCAGATTCTGGCAGAATAATCCTTAGAAGAAAGGGGATTCATATAGCATGGTAAAGCGCCCTGAAAAGGCAGAAGCATTGATACTTAATGCTCTTGCTTTTTCAGGGCGTTTGTTTTATTTTGCCGTTTTATTTGGTGTTGGGTAATCGTATTTCTTGAAATATGAAGGAGTTTTGTTGTCGTACCAGATGCCTTCTACATTCAGGCCGATAGAGAATGTTTTTTTATCGTTTGTGTATCTGATGCCTCCACCTAATACGTTGGCTCCCGGAACTCCCATGCCATAGCCTCCCGGCATAATGCCGTGGCTCCAATAACCTGGATGCATTCCAAAACCATAAGGCCCGTAGCCGTATGCGCCATAACCGTATGGACCGTAACCGGCATATCTGCCATAGATTGAGTTGTAATTATTGGCAACGCTCAGCTGACCATATACGTAAGCCTCCCAATTCTTATTGATCTTGTATCCTAAAATGCCATAGAGACCACCGTCATGATAACTGTCGCCACCATAATTGGTATTGGTAAGATAAACACCCAATGCCATCCATAACTTTTCGTCCTTACTGAGTGGTGTAAGATAGGTGGCATCTATCGTCTGGGTAAACCCGCCACGATGAGGCGCATGTTTGCCGAAGGTGGCAAAGGCAGAAAGATCAACCGACATATTGAGTCCTTTATGAAGTCCCCAACCGTAATTTCCCCATCCATATCCGTAATCGGTTGGGGTAGGATTGGAAAGGCAAAGACTTGTCTGAAGGCTATCTTGTGCAGAATAGTATGTTGCCGTTGGAGCAAGTCCATTAGATGTGGATTCATTGATATGTCGTAATGGAACATAGGAGTTCTGCATAGGCTTTCCGCTATAAATCATCTTTTTACCATCCTGTAGAATGGTATCGCCTGGCAAAATCCAATCTTCACGGGGGCTGTCAAGGCTATGCAAAGGCCCAAAACTGATTTGTTGGGCGTATGCATGGGTCATCATCAGACAGGCTGACATGAAGAGGATATATAGTCTTTTCTTATTCATTGTATATTGTTTTTTATAAATTCTTTACTCAGATTCCTGAAATCCCAGATTCAGAATGCCATGACCGTCATGTAATTCTACTGAAAAGCAAGAAATAAGACGTAAAGTTGTATTTCAGACGCAAAGTTATAAAGAAAGTTTGAGAAACACTCATCTTTTTAGAATAAAATCGTTATCTTTGCACTCGATAACATAAATAAGGGTAAAAATTGAAGAAAAAATGAAAAAAGTATTCTCTTTATTCACTATTTTGCTCATGATGACTGCAACAGCCGTTCATGCTCAAAATGCAAATATGGGTTCAAAAGGAAATTTGATGGACAAGGCAGCTCTGGATAGTACCATGCAACTCTTGCCTTGGGAAACTCCTCATGATCCAACCTGTCATCAGGTGATGATCGAAACCAATATGGGCAATATTCTTGTGGCGTTATATAATGATACACCGAAGCATAGAGATAACTTTCTGAAACTTGTGAATTCAGGATTTTACAATGGTTGTATCTTCCAGCGAGTTATCAAGAACTTTATGATACAGGGTGGTGACTATTCGACCCGAAAGGTGACTCCAGGAAAGGTTGAAAAGTTTGATGTAAACTATACAGTGCCAGCAGAAATCATTTATCCTAAATATTATCACAAACGTGGTCAGCTTTGTGCTGCCCGTGAAGGAGATGATGAAAACCCAACCAAGGCTTCGGCTTCTACTGATTTTTATATCACTTGGGGTCGCAATTTCTCTCCACGTCAAATGGAGTATACCGTCAACAAAATGAAGAACGAGGGTAAGAACTATGCCATTCCTTCTGAGCAGATTCAGCAAGGATATATGAAGCATGGAGGAGTGCCACATCTCGATAACGGCTATACCGTCTTTGGAGAGGTGCTGGAAGGGTTGGATGTGGTAGACAAAATTCAGAATGTTGCCACTAACAAAGAAAATAACGACCGACCTTTAGAGGATGTAGTAATCCTCAAGGCTATTCAAGTGAAATAAAATCTATAAATAACTGAAAAAAACATTATTACGATGAAATCTTTAAAGGAATTGTACAGAATAGGTAAGGGACCATCCAGTAGTCATACCATGGGACCTCAGCGTGCAGCAAAGCTGTTTATGGAACGTTGTGCAAATGCCTCTACTTACGAAGTTACCCTCTATGGAAGTCTTGCGGCTACTGGTAAGGGGCACATGACTGATGTTGCTATTGAGGAGGTCTTCAGGCCGCATAAGTTAGTTCACATCATTTGGGAGCCACAGACCTTCCTGCCTTTCCATCCAAACGGGATGAAGTTTGTGGGTAAAGATCTGAATGGTGATATTATTGAAGAGTGGACGGTTTACAGTATTGGTGGTGGTGCTCTTTCTGATGGCACAGATGGCCATGATGAGTTGGGGGCTAAAGATATATATGATTTGAATACCATGCACGAGATTCAGCAATGGTGTTATGATAACGGCCGAGCATTCTGGGAATATGTAGAAAAATGTGAGGGTAGTGATATTTGGAATTTCCTCGGTACTGTCTGGCAAACAATGAAACAGTCCATCCGTAATGGATTGGATCATGAAGGCGTATTGCCTGGTCCTCTCAAGCTTCAGCGCAAGGCTGCTACTTATTTTATCAAGGCAAGGGGCTATCGTGCCTCTTTGCAGAGTAGAGGATTGGTTTATTCGTATGCTTTGGCAGTAAGTGAAGAGAACGCTTCGGGTGGTACCATTGTTACTGCTCCTACTTGCGGCGCTTGTGGAGTGTTGCCAGCGGTACTTTATCATATGCACACGGCCCATGACATGAGTGAACAGCGCATCCTTCGTGCTCTTGCTACTGCTGGATTGGTGGGTAATATCGTGAAGCAGAATGCTTCTATCAGTGGAGCTGATGTTGGTTGTCAGGGAGAAGTAGGTGTGGCTTGTGCTATGGCTTCGGCTGCAGCTTGTCAACTCTTTGGTGGAAGTCCTGCACAGGTAGAATATGCTGCCGAGATGGGTTTGGAACATCACTTGGGAATGACTTGTGATCCTGTTTGCGGTTTGGTTCAGATTCCTTGTATAGAGCGTAATGCCTTTGCGGCAGCCCGTGCTTTAGATGCAGATCTCTATGCTTCCTTCTCCGATGGTCATCATAGTGTTTCATTTGATAGAGTGGTAGAGGTGATGCGCCAGACGGGACATGATTTGCCTTCCCTTTATAAGGAAACAAGTGAGGGTGGACTGGCTAAAGGTTTCAATATAAATAAAAATTAATTGAAAAGTTTCGCCTAAAATGGCAGATGTATACATTTTTTTTTGTATCTTTGCAGAAAATATAGCTATAATAATTAAATAATGGGATTATTCGGATTTTTCAGTAATAAGAAAAAAGAGACTCTTGATAAGGGTTTGGAAAAAACCAAAGAGAGCGTTTTCGGAAAATTAGCTCGTGCGGTGGCTGGTAAGTCGACCGTAGATGATGATGTGCTTGATGATTTGGAGGAAGTTCTCATCACTTCTGATGTTGGTGTAGAGACTACCGTGAAAATCATTCATCGCATCGAAGAGCGTGTAGCACGTGATAAATATGTTTCGACTTCTGAGCTCAATCAGATTTTGCGTGATGAAATCGCCAATCTCTTGTCTGAGAATCATTCTGACGACAATGATGATTGGGATTTGCCTAGCGACCATAAGCCTTACGTAATTCTTGTTGTTGGCGTGAATGGAGTGGGTAAGACTACTACCATAGGTAAACTGGCTTATCAGTTTAAAAAGGCTGGTAAGAAGGTTTATCTGGGAGCTGCCGATACATTCCGCGCAGCTGCTGTAGAGCAAATCTGTATTTGGGGCGAACGTGTTGGTGTGCCCGTTGTAAAACAGCAGATGGGCAGTGACCCTGCCAGTGTGGCTTTTGATGCTTTGCAAAGTGCCAAGGCTAATGGTGCTGATGTTGTGCTGATTGATACTGCCGGTCGTCTTCATAACAAGGTAAACCTGATGAATGAATTGAAGAAGATTAAGGAAGTGATGAAGAAAGTTCTTCCTGAAGCTCCTGATGAGGTAATGCTGGTTCTTGATGGCAGTACAGGTCAGAATGCTTTCGAACAGGCTAAGCAATTCTCTGCTGTAACTAATATCACTTCGCTTGCCATTACTAAGCTTGATGGTACGGCAAAGGGTGGCGTTGTTATCGGTATTTCAGATCAGTTGAAAGTGCCGGTTAAGTACATCGGACTTGGTGAGGGTATGGAAGATCTCCAGCTTTTCAATAAGCGTGAGTTCGTTGACTCTCTTTTTAAGAAGTAGTAAAGAAGTAAAAATATAGATGAAGAAAAATCAGATCGATATCATAACTTTGGGTTGTTCAAAAAACCTGGTTGACAGCGAATTGCTCATGAAGCAGTTCGAGGCCAACGGTTATCATTGTACTCATGACCCAAAGCGTCCTCAGGGGGAAATAGCCGTTATCAATACCTGCGGTTTTATAGAGGATGCCAAGCAAGAGAGTATTGATACCATTCTGGAGTTTATCCAGGCTAAGGAAGAAGGAAAACTGAAGAAACTTTATGTAATGGGTTGTCTCTCACAGCGTTATCAGAAGGAACTGGAAGCAGAAATGCCTGAGGTAGATAAGTTTTATGGCAAATTCAATTATAAGCTATTGCTTCAGGAATTAGGTAAGGCTGACGTTCCTTCCTGCGATGGACACCGTCATCTTACTACTCCTCGTCATTATGCTTATGTCAAGATAGCAGAGGGCTGTAACCGTCATTGTGCCTATTGTGCCATCCCAATCATTACAGGAAAACATGTTTCTCGCCCTAAGGAGGAGATTTTGAATGAGGTTCGGGAGTTAGTGACAGAAGGAGTTAAGGAATTTCAGATTATTGCTCAGGAATTAACCTATTATGGCGTTGATCTTGATGGCAAGCATCATATCACAGAGCTTATCAGTGAGATGGCTGATATTCCAGGCGTGAAATGGATTAGATTGCATTATGCTTATCCTAACCAGTTCCCTATGGATTTGCTCGATGTGATGCGCGATAAACCAAATGTCTGCAAGTATCTCGATATAGCTTTGCAGCATATCAGCGACCACATGCTTTCCCGTATGCATCGCCATGTTTCCAAACAGGAGACGATAGATCTCCTGAAGGCTATCCGTGAACGTGTACCTGGTATTCATATCCGTACTACGCTGATGGTAGGTTTTCCTGGGGAGACCAAGGAAGACTTTGACGAATTGATGGATTTTGTACGTGAACAGCGTTTTGAGCGTATGGGAGCCTTTGCTTATTCTGAAGAAGAAGGAACCTATAGTGCTACCCATTATGAGGACGATGTACCTGCTGATGTGAAGCAGCGCCGACTCGATGAACTGATGATTCTTCAGCAGGATATCAGTGCCGATGTTGAGGCTGAAAAGGTAGGTAAGGTCTTAAAGGTTATTATCGACCGTAAGGAGGGTGATTATTATATTGGTCGTACAGAATTCTGTTCACCGGAAGTAGATCCGGAAGTTTTGATTCATGCTACTGAAAAGCGCCTGCGTGTGGGCTGTTTTTACAATGTAAAGATTACTTCTAGCGAAGAGTTCGACCTCTACGGTGAGGTGGTGAAATAAATAAAAGCTTATGAATAATAAGGAATTTGTCGCTGAGTTGGCTCAGCAAACTGGATATACGCAAGATGATACTCAGAAGTTGGTGCGCAAGGTTATTGATGCTATGATAACCGAGTTTGAGGATGGCGAGGTAGTTGCCATCCCCAATTTCGGCACTTTTGAGGTTAAGAAGCGTATGGAGCGTGTGGTGGTAAATCCTACTACCAAAAAACGCCAGTTGGTGCCACCAAAGCTCGTATTAGGATTCCGTCCGGTAGCTGCTGTTAAGGAGAAACTTAAAAATGGAGGGGATGCTGTATGAGTAAGAATAGTCTGAATGTATTGGCTGAAAAATTGACCGAGAAGAGTGGACTGAGCCAGATTGAGTCAGAACTTTTTATTCGTAAAATGTTTGATGTCTGCCATCAAGGTCTTGCTGCAGACAAGATGGTTAAGATGCGTTGGCTTGGCACTTTCAAGGTTACTTCTGTAAAGGATCGTGAGAGCGTAGATGTGAATACTGGTGAGCGCATCATTATTGAGGGGCGTGACAAGATATCTTTTACTCCAGATAATATTCTTAAGGAAATCGTTAACAAGCCTTTTGCTCAGTTTGAGACAGTGGTAGTGAATGAGGGCGTAGATTTCGATTCTATTGATAAGAAATATGAGGATAGTTTAGAGGATGAAGAACAAGAGAGGGAACAGGAAGTAATAAAACCTGCCGTTGATGTTGTTGAACCTTTGTTGCCTGAAAATTCATTCTCTACAGAATCCACAGCCAGTGGGGTTATAGATTTTCTTGATATTCCAGAAACTCCATCTGAAGAAAGTAATGTTGTGGTTATTGGAGAAGAAACTGCTGAAATTTCTGAAGAAAAAGAATCAGAAGTAGATACATCTGCTCAAGAGTCGGAAAAGGTAATGGAGGAGACCATGGATTCTTGTGCTGAAACAGTAGAGTCTCATGGTGAAACTTCCAATGAATTACCGGTTTCTGATTCTTTAGAGGAGCCAAAGGAGGAGTTTGCTGCAAATGTATCTGATAACAGCCGGAAGGATATTTCAGATAATGAAGCAGAGAGTGATGATGAAGCAGAGAGTGATGACGAAGCTGAGATTTGTCGTCGTCATTTTATCATTCCAAAATATATGGTGATTGTGGCTAGTATCACCTTATTACTATTAATAGGTGGTTTCGGTTGGTTTGCTTTCAATTATGGCCAGATGGCTGCCCAGCGTGATCATCTGGCATTGCAATTGGCTCAATATAAGGAGGGGAAAGAATCTGTCATGAAGTTTGCTAAGGTTAAAAGCCAAGAACAGATTCTACAGCAAAAAGCCAGACAGGACAGTTTGCGCATGGCACAAGCCAGCGAAGCTGTCAAGGCAGCAGAAAAGGCTGATTCCTTAAAAACGATTGCTGCAGAAAAAGCAATGTCTGAAAAGAATCAGAAATCAGATCATATTCAGCTTGCAGATAATAAGAAGGTTTCAGAGAAAGTAGTGGCTGAAAAAAAGATGGCAGATCAGAAAAAACTGGATAAGGCTGCTGAACATGCCAAGGTGACCTCTGGTAAATATGATAGTGACCCGCGTGTTCGTACCGGAGCCTATCGCATCGTTGGTGTAGACCAGATAGTAACAGTGGGCGATCATCAAACACTGTCTTCACTCAGTAAGAGATATCTTGGTCCTGGTATGGAATGTTATATTGAGGCTCTCAATGGTAACTCTACTATAAAAAGCGGTCAGAAAATCAAGATTCCAAAGTTGGAATTGAAAAAGAAAAAGGCGAAGTAACACTAAGTTTATACCTGAAATGGTAAGATATTACGCCCTGTAACGGCAAAGGCTTACAAATATTTATGCTTTTGTCCTTACAGGGCGTTTCTGTTAGTTAGAAATGAGATATTTTTATATCTCGTCTTTTTCTGATTATCTTTTCTTATTCTTCCCCAAATTGGGCGATGAATTGTTCTTCAGTTATGATTGGTATATTCAATTCATGCGCTTTCTTATTCTTTGAGCTTTGTGATTCTGCATCATTATTAATGAGATAATGGGTGCTTTTGCTCACGCTGCCTGTCACCTTTCCGCCTTGGCTTTCGATGTACGCTTTCAGTTCATTGCGATTTTTATAGTGATGTACATCACCTGTAACAACGAATGTCAAACCATCACACTTTGTACCTTTTTCTATAGGTTCCTGTTTCTCGATGACGAGATGTGGAAGAAGGTGTTCTACATGCGCCATATTGTCTGCATCGTGAAACCAATTGATGAACTTGGTACTTTTTTCCGGTCCAATACCATCAATGTCTGCAAAATCATCGCCAAACAAACTGGTGCTATTTTTAGCTATATCTATCAGTTCCTCAAATGGGTAGCGTTCTATCAATTTCTTGGCTACATCACCACCGCAAAGCGGAATGTTAAGTGCATAGAGAAGATGACGACCATCGGTATGACGGCTTTTCTCAATGCTATTCAGTAAATTACTGACGCTTTTCTTGCCAAAGCCTTCAAAGTTTGAAATCTTAAAAACTTTCTCTGGCTCTCTGAGCTTATAGAAATCAGCATATTCGCTAATCAGTCCTTCATTTACAAACTTCCAGATAGTCTGTTCTGAAATCCCTTCGATATTGAGACCTTCTTTGCTGACAAATCTGGCGAACTTCTTCAGCTGTTTTGCTGCACAATGAGGATTGGTACAATGTAACGTTTTTGTACCGCTTTCACTTTCATGTACTTTAGCTTCTGCATGGCAAACAGGACAGAATTCAGGAATCTCGAATGTTCCTATTGCTTCAGTGATATGAATCACTTTAGGAATAATCTTATTTGCTTTGATTACCTGCAATTTCGTTCCCTTACCACCCATTCCTAAGCGTTCACATTCGCTTACATTGCAGAGAGAAGCACGTTGCACCGTAGTACCTTCCAACTCTACTGGCTTGAAAACAGCCACAGGGGTGATTGTATTTGCAGCACACGACCATTCTATGTGATCTAATTCTGTTTCAGCATGTTCGTCTTGCCATTTAAAGGCAAAGCCTGCTCTGGTGGCATGATGGCCTGTAACTGAGCCTGTAGCCCCATAGACAGTATCATCATAGCAGATTACCAAACCATCTACAGGGAATGGGTTTTTCTTGTTAGTTACCTTTTGGGTAAAGATATCTATTTCCTGTTGGATGTTGTCTGCCGTAGGATTCTCAATCAACTGATGTTCCACAGGATGTAGTCCCAAGTCTTCCAGTAACTGCATACGTTTTCCCCACGATGTGATTTCGTGTTCGGTATATACCAGTGTAAATGGAATCCATTGTATATGGCGCTGCTTAACCACTTCTACGTCTTTCAGTGAGAGCGAGCCTGAAGCCAGGTTTCTAGGATTGGCATAGTCACCCTCACTCTCAATGATGAACTGCTCGAAGTCTGCGTAGGAGATGACAGCCTCGCCACGTACCACAAGGTGTCCTTTCTCCTTGATAGTAGCAGGAATGCCATTGATGGCTGGAGCCAGGTGGGTGATATTGGTACCTGTATGCCCATTGCCACGTGTTACCACCTTGCTGAGGATACCGTTATCGTAAGTAACGACTAAAGTGAGACCATCCAGTTTCCAGGAAATCCATATCGGGCGGTTTTCTGCCCACTTGACAAGGTCGCTCACCTGTTTGGTCTTGGCAAGAGATAGTGCAGCAAATTCATGTTCTTCTTTCTGACCAATAATCTGGTCTTCAGAAACTTTATTGGTAGGGGAGTCGGGTAAGATTTCACCCGTTTCCTCTTCTAATTTCTTGAGTTGGTCGAACATGGCATCCCACTCGTAGTCGGTCATCAGTTCGCCCCCACCATTATAATAAGCAAGAGAAGCTTGATTGAGTTGTTCAACCAAGCTTCTCATAAGTGATATTTTATCGTTCATTATTTTTCAATTTCCATAGTCGTTTTTTCAAATGCAAATCTCATACCTCTCGTTCCGTAGTTTACTTGTCCGCAGATGCAGAATCCCATCGAAGAGAGAAGATTTATCATTGGTAAGTTGTCATAATTGGTATCAACCTTGATGCTTGGTACTCTTTCTACTTCGCATAGGCTGTTTACCTTGTCGATAAAGACTCGAGCCAAGCCCTCTCTTTGGAACATTGGTAAAGTTGCGAAACGGTGAATTACATAGTAATCTCCATTCGTTAACCATTCTCCTTTAAGGAAGTCATATTGGGGCTCCCCATTCAAAATGACTGCACCATAGACTGCTATTTGGTTATCAACCGTGATAACGAAAGCATTGCCATTGTCTATGTCATTTTTAATGTCTTTAACAGACGGATAATCGTTAGTCCACTGGTGTCTTCCAGAAGCAATCATGAGTTTTCTTGCCTGGTCTATGACATTCCAGCAAGCTTCAAAATCTTTTTTGTATGCAGGTCTGAAGTCAGTCTTCATATTATCTTTTCCTTTATTATATTAACTACGCTGCTATTATCTTAAATCCGCTGCAAATTTAACAAAAAAAAACGAAATAAAAGCGAAAAAGGAGAAAAAACTACACCTAAGCGTTGATTTTTCTCCTTTTTTCTCTATTTTGAGCCTATTATAGCTTCAAATTCTGAAACTTTAGTCTCCTTCAGTTGCCCTTGCTTATTGCTAGGCATCATCTGCTGTATGCCTTTTATTGTGTTTGGCAACTTTAACTATTTTACTTCTGTTTACAAGCTCAGACATTTGTCAAGCTCCTGGATGATGGCATTCTTCTGTTCTTTGATGTGCTGTCCGATGAAGACGATTTTTATCATGCGGTCACCATACTTATCATCCCATTCCTTTTCCAATTGTGGGTTGTTTTTGCGAAGCTCAGCCAATTGGTCTGCTGGCATTGTAGCGAGCCATTGTCCTGCTTGCTTTACAGTTTTCTGTTGTCCAGCCTGTTCGAAAACATAGCACATGTCTGGTTCATCAGCGAAATAGCAGATACCTTTGGCGCGAACAACGTCACGAGGCCATTTTCTGGCTACAAATTCATCAAAGAGAGTTAGGTCGAATGCCTTACGGCGATAATATACGAAGGTTCCGATACCATATTCCTCAACTTCGCCACCTTCGTGGTCATGGTCATGGTCGTGGTGATGATGATGACCGTGTTCATGATCCCCATGGTGGTGATGCTCATGCTCGTCATCATCTTCATCATGGTGGTGATGCTCATGCTCTTCTTCCTCATGCTCCTCTCCTCCGTTTCGCTCTGATTCGATTTCCTGAATCCAGCCTGCTGATGTAGCAACAGTCTGCCAGTCAAACTTGTGAGTATTGACAATCAAATCGAGATCAACATCGCCATAGTTGCATTCGAAGATTTCTGCCTTAGGCTGTATGGCACGGATAATCTGCTTGAGATGTTCCAGCTCCTTAGGCTCTACCTCTGCAGCCTTGTTCAAGAGGATGATATTACAGAACTCTATCTGCTGGATAACAAGCGATGCAAGATCTTCCTCGTCAAGATTTGACTTCATCAAATCAGAACCGTTTGCAAACTCATCCTTCATACGGAGAGCATCTACGACGGTTACAATGCTGTCGAGACGCAAGATACCATTCTTGATATACTGAGGTCCCAATGATGGGATAGAGCAGATGGTCTGGGCAATAGGAGCTGGCTCGCAGATGCCGCTAGCTTCGATTACAATATAGTCAAAGCGCTTCATGTCTACGATTTCCTTCAACTGTTCAACCAAGTCCATTTTGAGCGTGCAGCAGATGCAACCGTTCTGCAATGAAACGAGCGAGTCATCTTTCTGACCCACTACGCCACCTTTCTCTATGAGTGCTGCATCAATGTTGACCTCACCAATGTCATTCACAATAACTGCGAATTTGATACCTTTCTTATTTGCCAAAATTTTGTTTAGCAGTGTGGTCTTACCACTGCCAAGGTAACCTGTGAGTAGGAGTACCGGAACTTCCTTGTTGTTCATCATTGTAATCAATTAAATTCAATATATATATTTATAGATTATTTGCTGGTAATCTATAATTCCAGATTATTTTCTGTAATTCTCAAGTCCCTTGTGCAGGAAATCGAGATAGGCACTGACGTCCTCCTTGAAGCTGAATGCTGCATTCAAAGGCTTGCCATCGTTGTCTACTGGTACGTAGAAAGGCTGGGCATTGGCACCAAATTTACTTGCCTGCAGATAGCTCCACTTGTCTCCGATGGTGCGGAGTGTACGCTTCTCGCCATTGAATTCTACTTCCATTGGCTGAGGCAACGGAGTCTTGTCATCTACATAAAGAGAGATGAGGACGTAATCCTTTGTCAAAATGTCTGCTACAGTAGGATCTGTCCATACTGATGCTTCCATTTTACGGCAGTTTACGCAGCCAAAACCTGTGAAGTCTATGAGTACAGGCTTACCTGCTGCCTTAGCTGCTGCCATACCGGTTTCGTAGTCTTTGTAAGCTGGTTCTACGGTCTTGGTATTGAGATTGAAATCCTGTGTATTGATAGGTGGAGCGAAAGCGCTGACAGCCTTGCAAGGTGCACCCCAAAGTCCAGGAATCATATATACAGAGAAAGCCAAAGAGCAGAGACCGAGCATGATGCAAGGTACAGGCATAGGCTTCTGGATGTCGCCACCAATGGCATCCACCTGGAATTTCAACTTGCCGATGAGATACAGGCCCAAGAGACCGAAGATGACAATCCAGAGAGAGAGGAATACCTCACGGTCGAGGATGTGCCAGCCGTATGCCAAATCTGCAACAGAAAGGAACTTCAATGAGAATGCCAACTCGATAAAGCCGAGAACAATCTTTACGGTTTCCATCCAAGAGCCTGACTTAGGAGCAGACTTCAACCATGATGGGAACAAGGCGAAGAGGGTAAATGGAAGTGCCAAAGCAAGGGCAAAACCAAACATACCGATGGTAGGAGCCAGCCAATCGCCAGAAGTAACAGTCTGTACTAAAAGCAATCCGATGATAGGAGCGGTACAAGAGAAACTTACGAGCACGAGTGTGAACGCCATCAGGAAGATGCTGATCATACCTGTAGTGCTGGAAGCCTTGCTGTCTACGGCATTTCCCCAACTGTCTGGCAATTTGATTTCAAACCATCCGAAGAATGAGAAGGCGAAAACTGCCAAGAGCAGGAAGAGGATGATATTGAACACAGCACTGGTGCTGAGTGCATTCAAGGTACTAGGACCTGCAATGGCTGTAACGGCAAGACCGAGAACCAAATAGATGACAACAATGCTCAATCCGTATGTACAAGCATCGCGAATACCCTTTTTCTTATCGTTCTTAGCTCGTTTGAGGAAGAAGCTTACAGTCATAGGGATGATAGGCCAGATACATGGCATGACAAGTGCTAGAAGTCCGCCTACAAAGCCAATGATAAAGATATAGAAGAGTGAATGGCTTGCAATGTCGTTATTGCCACCGAAAGCCTGAAGCTCTTTTACTACCGGAGCCCACCAGGCCTTTGCGTCATCACTATCTACAGAGAATGCAGCATCGATATTGGCTGTACTGTCCATCTTTTCAGCTACTCCCTGAAGTGAAGAAGAGTCGGTGTTGGCCTTGACGGCATCAATGACTTCAGGACCGTTAGCCTTGGTAGCTTCCTTACTGTCTGTCTCAGCTTTGCCATCTACTGCTGGAGATTTTCCACTCTTCTTGAAACTTGCCTCGCTAGGAGGAAGGCAATTCTGGTCGCTGCACGCACCGTATTCAACGTATGCATCGATATGGTAGTTTGGCTTGACGAACTTCACTTTCTGAACGAAAGTAACGCTGCCTTCAAAATAACGTAGCTTCATCTCGAAGAGTGGGTCAAACTTACTAATCTCGTTACCACGAGCTTGAAGTTTGCCAACCAACTCTACACCATCCATCTTGTTGACATTGAAAGTAGCTGAGATAGGTCCGTCTGCTCCCAATCCTGTAGAATAGACATGCCATCCCGATTGGATTTTACCATTAAATACGATTTCCGCTATTGCGGTACCATTGGTCTTGAGCGAAGTAGAGAACTTGACTGGGTTCACCATCTGCGCCTGCGCCAACATTACTACTAGGAGTAATTGTAAAACTGCAAAAATTTTCTTCATTTCTATATTTGTACTAATTTTGATTGCAAAGTTACGAAATAATACTTATAAATGCGCCTATAATTTTGATTCGGGTATAGGTCTTTTTATTTTTTTAAGAAAAAATGCTATAAAAACATCTGTTATTCTTGGTGGTTAACCTTTTTTTCTGTAATTTTGCGCAAAAATTTAGTATGCAGAAGAGAATACTGTACATATTCTGTCTTTGGATAGCCACCATGAGTATCATGCTATCTACGGTGATGATACATCATCACCACAAAGGGCGTATCTGTATGGTAGAAGAACAATGTGAGCAGGACGGCAATATCAATGATGAGCATACTGAGCATCATGATCAGGAGAGCGAAGGTGATCGTGAGAACTGTAGCGTTCGTCAAATGCATCAGTTTGTAGTCAATTCCAAGGTGGTGAAGAATATCCGCAAGTTGCTGGTAGATGAGAACCATCAGTTTGTGGTCTTGTCTTGTTCTTCCCTTTTAACCCTCCCTCGTCTCTCACTCATTTCAGTGAGATGGCAGCATGTGGCTGCTTCTCCTCTTGCTGAGGAACTGGCGGCAGGCTATAGCAGACGGGGACCTCCTTCTATTTTATGATTTTACAAGTTTGCCACTTGGTTGCAGAAATCGGTTTGAAGATTCGAATGCAACTGAGTTGCAAGATTTTTTGTGTACTTTTGCCAACGGATTTTTGATAAGATTCGTTGTGTGAAATTGTAGTGTAGAATTATAAAATAGAAGAAAAGACAAACATGAAAAGAGTCATTTTGATTGTCGCCGTTACGGCGATAGCCTGGGCTGGATTCGCTTTCTTTGCGAAACAGACCGGTTCTGAGGCTCATGCACACGAGGAGCATGAGCATGAAGAAGTGGATTATGATCATATTCCGTTGACAGCCAAGCAGGTCAGCACCGTAGATTTGAAGATGGGTGAGGCTGTGGAGCGCGAGATGGATGCCACCATAGAAGCAAAAGGATCGCTCGTACTGCGTGCACAGGCGATGGGTGATGT
>UMKZ01048046.1_pt1 | contig 19785 bp, 19 predicted proteins | sample 1966441 | NCBI WGS metagenome assembly UMKZ01 (sample SAMEA4836189, study PRJEB28245) | human gut metagenome | biome: gut microbiome; material: fecal sample | place: Denmark | collected 2008
TTTAATACAGCGTGGAATTGCGGACAGAATAATCCATAATTCCACGCTGTATTATATAAATTCGTTATGAAGTCAGGCGAGAATTCGTCCCGCCACCTCATCAGAACTTGAATGACAATCCTGCCGACACGTATCCTGCGTCATGGCCGCCCTCCACCCAGAGCCCGGCCTTGTTGCAGAAGTACCAGCGGAGTCCGGCAGTGGCCAGTACGCCCATCTTCGTGTCCATCTTGTTGAATGTTGAACTGGCCTTCTCTCCGCTTTCGTGGTCAGTGGTGTGTTCTCCGATCAGTCCTGCATCGATCATCGCCCTCGCGTAGAGTTCGAGACGGCTGCATAGCGTTATGTGGTAACTGAGACCTGCTGCAAAGTCAACTCTGTTGCAGTACGTGTCCTGTTGTTTGTCGCCATAGCCGTTGTCCAGCATCCAGTTGTAGCTGTAGCGGGAGTATTCGCCTCCTATTGACCAGCCCAGGCTTCCGAAACGTCCGAAATCAAGGAAGCAGATGTCCGAATATATCATTATCGGAGGGACATCCATCTTGGATGAGGATTTGGAGCCGTCAGTGGCATGCTTCATCACCTTTGTCCACTCCGCGATCACAGGGGAGGCGCCGACCTGAATTGTCCTCGTGTATTTCGGGAACACTATCTCAGATTTGGTACGCTTCCAGTCCACGTTCTTATTGGCGTCGGAAGAGGCGATACCTCCCTGGACACCGACCTGCCCGTCCTTGAGCTTTCCATCCACGCGGAGAGCAGTGCCTCCGTAAGATGATTCCCACGCATGGATGGCATCCATGAACGTGCTGAATTCGCCCTCCTGTATCCTTGCGGCAAATTCCGGATAGTCATATATCTTTCCGAAATACTTGTTCAGCATAGACCCGGACATCGGCGGATCAGCCTTGTCAAAGATGCTGTTGCGGGTATCAGACCCGACCATTATGGCCATGTCCCCGGCAATGCTAAGGTACCACGAGCGGACCGGTTTCACGACCGTGATGTTTCTTCCAGTCCTTTCGGCTTCAACGGTGAAAAGAGAGTACAGGTCAATGCCTTTGCCACGGTATTCCTCACGTACCCATTCGACCGTTGCCGGACCGCCCAATGCTCCGTACATCTTGATCAGTCTCTTCACATATTTGTCCGAACCGTCAAGAAGCAGGGAATCGACGTCTTCATTGACATATCTCATCCTCTTGCCGTCGGCGGTAAGGCTTATTTCAATGTTGTCGGGGCGGTTGACGAGGGCCGAACGGAGATAACCGTCAATGACTTTGTCCTCTCCCTTGTTGAGCCATACCCTGACATTGACAATCTCTTCCTTCTGACGCTTTGCCTTCTTGTCGGAGACTGTCTGTGCGTGCGACGTGATACCTGCCGCCAGGGCCAATGCCGTCAAAGCGCAGGTGATGATTCCCGTTTTCATGTCCTATTCGGAGTCAACGGAGAAACTTAAGCCGAAACTGCCGCCGCCATAGCTGCCGCTGAAGATGTAATTCTTCTTGTCCGCCGTCTTCCGGTAGATTTCAGAACCTTCGCTCTTGGTGAAGCCCGCAGGTATGAACTTGGCGTAATAGGTTGTCGACACGGACTTGTCGCAATTGTAGTCGAAGAAGGTCAATGTTTTCATGCTGCCGAGTTCTTTATACTGCCAATTCTCGACTTCCCCGTCAAATACAGGAAAGCCGTCCAGGAATGGATACATCTTGAGAATCGTGGCCCATGTTTCCTTTTTTGCTACAGGGTCGATTACAGTTTTGTTTCCTGACTCTTCCTTGCCGCAGCTGAGAATCATCATTGCGGCACAGATGAATAATAATAACTTTTTCATGTCGTTAGTGGTTTATATGATACAAATATACTGCCCCCCCCCTAAATTACAAGAAAAAAATTTACTTTTTTTATAATCTGTTCAGTTCCTCCAGATTCCTGTCAATTTTCTCGAATCTTTGCTTTCCGAAACCATATGTCAATCGCAGCAGAATCTTGCGGCTCTCCCCATGCCCCCATGACGACAGTATCAGGTTATCTTTTGTTCCATAACTGTCCCAACGCTCAGTGTGGAAGACATCCGTCATCAGCATGGCTATGCGCAGGCAGCCGTCAAGCCAACTCTTATTGAGGCCCAGGTCAACGCTGCCTGTCGGCCTGCAGACCTCATAGCTTCCGCCCTGCCGTTTGGAGTAGAATCGCCCTGAGATTTCGAGGTTGATGCCGAGCGGCAAGAGAAAGCTGTTGCTTGAAGACAAGAAACAGGACGGACGTCTGTACTCATGTCTGTACGTTTCGTAATCCAGTTTGTTCATGAAGTAGTACAGTCCGACGTTTGTGCTGAAGTCCCACCAAGGTGTGAGGCGTTTGGAGAATACGGCGTCGAACCCGACTTGTTGCTGGGTTCCGATATTCTTCGTCGTCATGATTGTCTTGTTGCTTCCATATACATCCGTAAGTGATGTGAAATAGCCATCGAGATGGTTGTAATAGAGGTTCAATGACAGACTGCTCCAGGTGTATGACAGCATAATCTTGTTGCACACTTGAGGCTTGAGAAACGGATTGCCTTTCCAATAGGACAATTCGTCGAGCAGGTATTCAAACGGGTTCAGGTCTTCGTACCTGGGCTTGTCCTGTCTTCTGCTGTATAGCAATGCGATTTTGTTCTTTCCGTTGATGTTGTATGTTGCACTGAAATTCGGGAACAACCGAAGATGGTTTCCGGTGTTCGTCTCAGCATCCTGACTTGTCATGGAAAGTAGCCTGCTTAATGTGTGCATATACTCCATCCGCAGTCCGGCACTTAATTCAATCTTATTCCATGTGCGGGTGTATTGCGCATAGGCCTCAAGGTTCTTTTCCTTGTACAGGAAGTCGTTTGAACGTCCAGTATCCATGACTCCGTTCTTCTTGAAGATAAATGAATTGTCGCTCCCGATAAACGTTGTCTTGACACCTGCAAGTATTTCGTTCTGCGCATTTGGTCTGTATTTGTAGTCTGCCAGAAGCGCATAGATGTCAATATCCTTGTCAGGTTCCGAGTAAAAGAAATCGGAACGGATGGGCGTGTCGTCTGCCGTGAAATACTCATTGGGTTGTTCGCAGCGTGCTTTGCCGTCGAAATGGGTCCAGTCCGCGGAGAATGATATTTGTGTATTTGATGATGGCCGGTACTGATAACTCAGACTGTTGTTGTACTGGAGATTTTTCTGTTCAATATAGTTGTTGCGGGCTTTGAGTATATTGACCAGCAGGTCCGTTCCCTGATAGATTTCTGTCGTTGTCCGTGTCTCTCCCGGACCTGCGAGAACGTTTACGGTGCTGCTTATGAAAAGTCTGTTCTTTTGATTAGGCTGCCAGGAAAAGTCAATGCCCGCCGAGTAGGTGTTGCGCTTGTCCGTGTCAGCCGTCTCGGATATGTTCTTGTCCCCATTCTGGACCTTTTCGTAACCATAATCCATCGCGTGGTGCCCTAGACTGTGGTTGTAGTTCAGCCCCAATTGCCATTTGTCCGTATTGTACGACATGGCGAGGTCTGAATTCTGTTTCAGGTTTTCCCAGTAACCGACGCCATGTGATGTGGTTATGAAAAATCCCGATCGCCCTGATGCTTTGAGGATAATGTTTATGATACCACCGGAGCCATCTGCCCCGAAGCTTGCATCAGGGTTATGAGAAATCTCTATTTGAGAGATCTTCTCGGAAGAGAGGGTGCGGAGATAAGTTGACAACTCGTCTCCCTGCAGCATGAGCTTTCTTCCGTTGACATATATGGCTGTTCCTCCCAGAGACGCCAGAGAAATGTCTCCTTTATTGTTGACGGAAATGCCGGGGGAATGCTTCAACACGTCCAAGGCGTTCCCCACGTCGGTAAGGTAGGATTGCGCGACATGAATCTGAATCTTTCCATTCGCGGAAGTCGTCATCGGACGTGATTTCCGCGCGGTGACTACGGCATCTTTCAATGAAATCTCCTCCGGTTCCAAATGAATGTCCGGAAGCGTCTGAGATTCTGCAAGGGTGATGTCCTTCTGGAACTCCTTATATCCAAGTGTCTTTATGCATAGGAGAAACTTGCCGTTGTGGACTGGAAAAAGATACTGCCCATTGCTGTCGGTTATAGTGGTTTCCATCAATACATTATCCGGTAATGATGCCAGCATGACGACAGCAGCGTCAAGTCCTTTTCCCTGTTCGTCCAAGACTCTTCCTCTTATACCGTCTTGAGCATATGCGGATAAGGCTTGGCTCATTCCAATGCAAGACAATAGAATCCTTATGATAAAAACACTAGTGTCAATCGATTTCAAACGGGGCATAGTTGTTATTTTGGTGGTTCTACGGTGCAAATATACTGCCCCCCCCTAAATTACAAGAGAATAATTCACTTTTTATTATCGGCCATCCGATGTTAAAATCTGTGTATATGCCGGAGTGCTAACCTGGTATATACCAGTAGGTTCATAAGAAGAACGGCCCGCAAATTACGAGCCGTTCTTCACATATCCATTGAAAAAAATCTTTGTTATTCTGCTTTTCCAGTGAGTAGTTCATTCTTTAAAAACTCATAGACATAGCGCGGACTCTGATAATATAGTGCAGCTTTGTCATCAATGAGACGCTGGTAAGTTTCGGAATTTATCACGATATCCAGCGATTCAGTCATGGACGAGGCCTTGCCGTCGTCTATGAGCAGTATGGCGAGTTTCGTCACCATGCTGTCTTTCATCAATTGTCTCTCATCCATCATCATTTAACTCTTTTAAGTATAGACAATGCTGTTTCTGTACCAAAGAAATACTGTATGGTAATTCCTTTCATATATTTCAGCTTGCATACTAGCGTAGGCATGTCTATAAGCTGGTTCTCGTATTTCCATAGTTGCACACCTACACGATCGTTGGCTATAGGCCCTATCACGATGTCGTAGTTGTGGACTGGAGTGCAGGCTGAATTGTTCCGATTGGCAAGAATAAACTCGGCCCAGTTCTCGCTGTAATCGTCAAATACAAGCGTATGCAAGCTCCGGATATCTCTTACCTCTACTTCGAATTCCATAACTGTCGGTTCTCCTTCCTGCAGTTGTTCGGTCTTTATATTAGCCATATTTAGCGCCTGATTATAGTCAGGTGATAAGTAGAAACCTTGACCGAAGTCTTTGTTCGGTTTTGATTTCCGTAGGTCAATTTTGTCGAATACAATATTGGTCCCGTGATATAGTTTCATGCTATGCCTCCTCCCAATTTGTGACAGTACTGTGTAAGGTCGTCCACTGCAGACACGAATGATTGTGTGTGCAGATAATCGTAGTGTTGTTCCACGAAGTATATGCCTTTATATCGCAACAAGTAGTTGAATGATTGTTTGAGCGTCAGTCTGTGACGCTTTCCAAATTCGGCAAGAAATATCACCGTCCATTCTATCTTGTCCTTAACATTGTGTTCCATAATGCTATTTCTTCTAACGTAAGGGACTCTTATTTTGTGACAAATATAATGACAACCACAATTATATGCAAAGTGAAACTCAAGTTTGCGCAGGCGTTCAATAATTTTGATAACTTGCGAAACTTGAACTCCTCTTTGCCGAAACTATCTCTTTCCTCAAAAGTAAGTAACGGAACAGACCGACAAGAAATCGCTGGAAATGTGGCTTAACTCACTCAACGCAGTTTATTCAGCTCTCTCATCATTGATGGTCTTCGACAATATTGTGTCCTGAATTCTTCAACTAGTTTATTCACAGCAGCTTGCCCTTCACTGCACGAATCCCGGAGGGCTTTCATATTGCTGACGATATAACAGTATCTACGGCTATATGCCGGGATGGCTCTCGTTCGGATGTGGTCAACATGCCCTTCAACGATCTTACGCCTTGTGGACGAATCCAACAGTTTGCCATATTCAGCCAAAACCATATAGCATTCATCGTTGTAGTCATTATTCCAAGACAAGCACTCGGCCAGCTGTGGAATCATGTTCTCTTCTGCACATATTCTGGCGGTATCCTTCTGACTATGAAAACGTCTCTTATTGACCAACTTTTCAATGATAGTGTGTAACCGGTTTGGAGAATTGGCAGGTAACTGTTCCAGAACGTGTTTTAACTGAAGGTAATAATCATATTCTGAAGAGAAACTGTTCAAAAACAGATACTCAAGTTCTTCTGCCAGCCTCGATGTGTCTCCTGTTGTTTTAAGCAGTTCCATCTTTCTTTCATGACAGCTGTGCACATACGAAGAGTCTTCCGTACATTCTATAGCCCTGTCCAGCGACTCAATGGCATCTTCAATTTGTCCGTGGAATATTTGGGCGTCAATCCGCATTTTGGATAGTTCCGGTACGAAAAAGTTATCATCTATTGTCTTCTGGGCAGCATCATACTTCTCTTTATAGTTCAGGTATGCCACTTTTCTGAACAGCCAGCGATTTCTATAATAGACAGCTCGACCTGCATTGTCTATAATCTTATCAAGTGAAGCCAAATGTTCGTCAAAATTATCGAAAACGCCCTCAAGAACACTCTGCAGCTCACTCAAGTCTGCAATGCAATATCCGCCGTCACGGAATGTCGTTGTTTCGGAGGCCTTGTCAATGTCACTGGATATCCTCCTGATGGTGCCAATGTCCAGCACCCTAGATTCGATTAACGATATGAGCATATCTGCTGCACTTCTGCTCTCGAAATCATATCCATCGAACCCCTCACATTCATACACACAATCATCAGAGTAATGCTTGCCGACAAAAAGGATTACCTCGGACGCAATTGACGCCGCTGCGTCGAATTCTCCTTCCCGATCATAATACCTGGCCTTCTCCATCATCCGACCTAATTGCACATCTATCTGATACCAGTTTAGTGATGGTCCCCATCTGTCTCCGCTCTCTTCAACGGAAAAGATGATATTCCTGACCTCAGCCCTAAGTGAGTCCAAGTCAATGTCGTCAGGAAGAAAGTGCCGAATTAATTCCTCACTTAAATCTTGATTCTTGTATGCATAGTCCTTTATGAAAGAAAAGACCTCGTCACTATTGTTCAGGTTGAAAACTTGGTCGAGTTTTGCTTTATTCATTTTGTATATTGTTTCAGAGTGCGTGAATTTTATTCGGCAAGATACGAATAAATATCATCCCTGTAAAATCCTTGGCGGGACGCAGCCACGTTTGATTTTTGGAGGTGCTGATTCTCAATGAGTTATAAAATACAGCGTGGAAACGCGACCAAAAAAAGCCTGCGTTTCCACGCTGTATCTAAAATGGATCCTGATTATCAGTGAGTTACAAAACGCTCCGTGGCAGCGTCCCGCCAACGCTCACATTGGTGTTTTGTAAAAGAAACTCTTCCGCCGCCCTGTCAGAGCTTAATTGCGACTGTCGCCTTCGTATAGACCCTTCCGCTGCGGATGCTGAGTGGCCACGTGCCGGTCTCATATGACATCGGGGCGTTTGTCAATGTTAATGTCAATGTCTTACCTTTGGTGGAGCAGGCAAGAGGTGTCTTGTCATTGATAATAACCTCAATGTCCTCCGAAGGTAACTTTACGCTGATTGAATTGGACTTATGGCTGACCAGATCGAAGGCGAGTGTTCCGAGGTCGCTGTCCATTTCCGGTATCTGCCCGCGTTCCAGAGGACTGCCGAGCAGGAAATAGACATTGGCCCCGACATTCTTTCCGTCTGTCTGAATCCATGAATCGACATATATCCTGTAAACGAGCGCATCTTCATGGATTGCCTTTTTTCTGGACGGGAATTCCTTGACGTTGTCATAATCGCAGATGACGTAGCCGTGTCCGGGTATCACAGCGACTTCAGGCGCCATGTTAGTGAAATCCGGCAGACCGATGTCTCCTATTCCGCTCTTCTTCCCGCAGTCGAGAATCGGCAGATTATTGCTCTTGAAGTTTCCGGAAGATGTCATATAGACTTTGGAATTGCCCAATGTGGTGCCTCCATTGTCCTCATCCATCATCTTTATCATTGACGTTCCCTCAGGAAACCGTTCAATCTTGTCTGATTTTCCGCATGACGAAATTGTCAATGCGATGACGGAGCAGGCGATAGCTCCGAATAATTTATGGTTCTTCATCATGTCATTTTGTTAATGAGCGACAAATGTATGATTTTTTCATTTATGGAGAATTACTTTTTTTCGTAATATGTTAAATTTGCTCCGAATTTGCTTTCTGATATGATGCATGAAAATATGGTACACGTAAAAAAGTTCGTATTGGTTCCGATGATCTCGGGACTCCTGATTTCATTGATGTCATTTGCCCCGGTCCGACATCATCATCGTTCATCTGAAGTTCAGGACTCTTCTGAAGTGACGGTCCAGAATGACAGCATTCTTCCGGTTATCGCTTGGTTCAGCAAGCGGGACACCATGACCTACTGGATTCATGACAACCAATGGGAAGTCAACGGGAAAGACACGGTGATGACACTCGGTGCCGCCGCCAAAGTGATGCTTACGGTTACGGATTCCACCAGGAAAGGGTATGACATGGAATATACTTTCCTTGAATTTGTTTCCGACGACCAAATCAAATCGGATGCCCAAAATCTTATCGGACAGGTAATGGATATTCTCAATGATGCCACCGTGGGCACGACTATAAGATTCCGTACCGATCAGTACGGCAAGATTGTCAAATACTACAATCTGAAGGATATCAGGAAACAGGCGGAAGAAGTCCTGGCGAAGGCGATCAGTAAAATGCCATATGCGGATTCCCTGCGCGCTGTCGGGCTTAATCCGGATAAATTGATGTCAATGATAGATTCCGACAATCTGGTCGACGGATATACGGAAGAGATAGAACTTCTGTTCAATTATCATGGAGACCAATATAAGATAGGCGAAACGGAAAGCCATGAAGATGCGACTGAAAACGAATACGCCTCTGATACCAAAACTGAAATCTGGCTTGATCCTGACACGTATGAATACGGCATATCCGCAGATGTCTATTCGTATATTCCAAGAGAGGACATAAAGGTGCTGCTCGGAAATCTCATAGAGTATTTCACTGATGAGGAGTCCGCAAAGGATGTTCGGGAAGGTCTTGATACCGAATTTGACAGTCAGGTGACTACGGACGGGGTGTGCAACTCATATGTCCGCATAAATTATTTCAATGACGGATGGCCGCAGGAGGTGGTCAGTCAGAACAACATAAGTCTGGGTGATTGCCAGAAGCTGACACAGAAATACATCACGTGGGATTACCGCAGCGTGGGACATGCGGAGTGAGATGACTGACGTAATTCTGATACGAGAATGATGATTACGGCTCTCTATTGATAACCTGGATTTTGTTTTAATCCTTTGTTTAAATCCAGGCATCTTTGTGGTATCGGGAAAACAGTTGTGAACCCGGTGAACTCGTTTTCCAGAGGAGTCCTCTGGTCGTATGCTTTGGTGTATTCGCCAAAGCGGATGAGATCTTGACGTCTCCAACCTTCCCATACCAATTCCAACAGCCGCTCTTTAAGTATGTTGCTCAAATTGGCCTTTACATGCGGCATGCCTGCTCTGTCCCTAATTGCATTCAATTCTTTTGAACCATCTTCTCCATTACGGACTTTAGCCTCGGCCTTCATCAATATGGCATCGGCGTATCTGAATAGAACTATATCGTTGTCAACTTGTCTGCCGTCCGAATATGCGGTCCTGTCAACTTCATATTTGCCGGCACGGGCACCTGCTGTCTGCTTATATGGACTGTCACTAAGATTCAGCTTCAATTCCATTGGCATATATACCAATGGCTTTCCGTTGTCCAGATATATCTTCTTGCCGTCAACAAAAACGGTGTCTGCATAGAAGTTTGTCTTGAATCTATTGTCGACATGGTCTGTGCCGTAACCGAAAGCCTTGACGGTTGAGATCGTCGCACATGTTCCATTTTCGGATGAACCGCCATAGGCCCCGCCATGTTTGTAGTGGCGTGAGCGGAAAAGATAGTGGTATTCGTTCAAATATAAGTTCTTGTCCAATGGTATGGTGAAAATGTTCTCCATGGAGTATTCGTTGTGAACAGCGAAGTTCGAGGCGTAATCGCTTTCCAGCTGATACCCTTCTTTGTCAAGTTGCCCGCAATACCAAATGCAGGTACTCCAAGCGTTCATCTTCTCTCCATTCACATTAAAGAAGATGTCATTGCCATCAAAGCGCTTTCCGTCTGTCCAGTTGTCATCGGTGTATATTTCAGCATTCAAGGCCAGTTTTGCAAGCAAAAAGTTGACTACAGGCCGTGTCACTCGTCCGTAGTATTCTCCCTCCTTGTTGGAATGTTCGTCAGCAAGCAACGGCGCGACATCCTGCAGTTCATTGAAAATAAAATCGAAGATCTCGCGTCTCTCGCTTTGCATTACCTGCTCCAATTTCACGTCGTATGATGTCACGATAGGAACACGCCCGAACATATCCATCGCATAGTAGTAGAACAAGGCCCGTACAGCTCTTACCTCTGCCGTGAAGTCACGGACCTGTTCGGCCGAAAGCAGACTCTTGTGGTTATCAATGACAGAAAGCGACTGGTTAGATATAACTATTACCTTGAAGAGGTATTTCCATACATTATATAAGTTGATATCATTGGCGTTCCAATTGTGCTGATACATGTTTTCCCACAGGCCGCCATCATACCAGTCTCCTCCACGGATCGGAATCATTGCCTCATCTGTTGTCAAGGTATTGTAGTCGTAGATGCCCCTGCAGGTTCCTTGAAGTCCTTCGGACTCCTGATTGCTCCCAATGTAGTTGTACAGGGAAGCTACTGCATTTTTGTATATATTATCTGCGTTGTTGTATATTTCCTCTTGGTCCAGCTGGTCTTTTGGATGTTCATCCAGACAGCTGCAGAAGCAAAGCATCAACGGTACTGCCAATATGTATTCAATAATCTTCTTCATGCTTTTTCCGTATTAAAACTGTATGCTCAACCCCAACGAATATGTGCGGAACAGTGGATAGTTACGTTTGTCATCAATACCCATAGTACTGTTCACCACGTAGCTGTTTATCATTGGCGTCAAACCTCTGTAGCCCGTAATTGTTCCAAGGTTGTTTACGTTGCCAGATATGCGCAATGAACGTAACGTCTTGCTTTTCAAGGGCACGTTATATCCTAATGTCAAATGCTCAAAGTTCAGATAGTCACCTTTTTCAAGCCAATAGTCGGAGATTCTCTGATCTACGATGTTCTTCTGAGGGGCATCCTTAAGCACATTGTAGTCCGGGAAGCAAGCCATACTTGTAAATGATAATCCCGTTCCATTGAAGATCTTGTGCCCGAATGCTCCGTTCATCTGTATGGAGACATAGAAATTCTTGTATCTGAAACTGATGTTTGAGCCGAGGATTACCTTTGGTGTGGCTTGTCCTGCGACGTACCGGTCGCCGCCGTCGCTTATATCTACCTTGCCGTTATGATCCAGATCCTCTATGTCGTAGAAATAACTGCCGTTCTCATTTTTTACGAGTCCCTTGCAATGTGGCAGATAGAAAACGCCAAGTGGCTGTCCGACTATCTGATAAACCACATTGTTGTCGCCGCCGTTCTGTCCCGCTCCGTCCAAGGCCCCGATGGCGGTGACATTCGCCGCGGACATGCTCATTCCTTTGTACTTTCCACTCAGCGAGATTAGTCTGTTGCTTTGAAACGACAGGTTCATATTAACGTTGAGTTCTATGTCTTTCTTTCTTATCGGCTGCCCGGACAGGCCGAATTCCAATCCGCTGTTTGACATGGAACCGATGTTTGCGAGCAATGTGTTGTATGCAAATGGCGGAACCGGGACTTCGTAGGCATAGAGCATGTCGGTAGTCTTGGAAAAGTAATACTCCGCCGTAAGTATAAGACCGTTGGCAAAGAGCCCCATGTCCGCACCGATGTTGAATGTCGTCTTCGTTTCCCACTTTAAATCGGGATTGTTGTTTCTCACCATGCCAAGTGTTACTGTCGGCGAACTATTGATAGGGACAATGCCGGTCTGCCTTACGGTGTTCATGGTGGTATATGCAGAGATGCCTCCAAGGTTGCCTGCCTGTCCTGCGCCAGCACGAAGTTTGAGCATTGACAGCGGCTTTACATTGATGAGAAACCTTTCCTTTTTCAAATCCCATGTAAATGATATGGAAGGGAAGAATCCCCATGTGTTGCTGGCGCCTACCATAGACGATCCGTCACCGCGTGCATTCAACGCCAAAGTGTATCTGTCAAGTAGACTATATGTGATGCTCCCCATTAACGAAGCCAGAGATTGGTCTTCATATGTGCTTTCCGTTCCACCATATGGTCTGACCGCAGCCGCGCCCAGATTGTCGTAATGAAAGTTATTTGTGGGTATGCCCTTGGCATATACCCAGAAAGCCGTCTTTCGCAGCTTGCGGTATTCGCCGCTTACTCCGGCAGAGACCTTATGTGAGCCGAACTGCTTATTGAAATCCAGAGATATATTGCCGAGCCACTCCTCTTTCTTGAACTCGCCACGGTACACGTTGCCTTGTGCCCATACCCATGTCGGGCAGAATTGCCCGTTCTCGGTAGAACCGTAGAGGTAGGAACCGAAGGCGGAGACCCGCCAGTCGGTATTGATATCGTAGCTCAGCTTAATGTGGGCATCAAAGTTCAAATCCTTGGAGTCGTTTTTCTCTTCAAGCACTATTCCTGGCGGGTTGATGTGCGTTGCAGATTCGTTTTTTAGCCAGTTCCCATGTTCGTCAGTTCCGGCAGGGAAAGTTGGATTCTGGCATGCTGCGGAATAGAACAGCATCTGCGTGTCAAAGATATCATGGTTCTTGAACGACGATCCGAATACTCCGAACTCTCCAGTAAGTCTATTGTTGAAGGCTTTCTGGGTCACGTCAACTTTTGCGACAAAAACTCCATAGTCCATCTTCTTGATGATTGTGTTGTGGTCCATCAAGCCGAATGAGGCACGATAGTTTGACTGAGGCGTGCCCCCGCTGAATGCGAGATAGTGATTATTCACAAGTCCTGTGCGGGTAATGACCTTATAAGTGTCCGTGTTGAATCCTCCGTCATTGCAATAGACGCCCAAAGCCTTTGCTGTGGCAACATATTCTGTGGAATTGAGCATTTCCAGATGTTTGTACATCCGCTCGAAACCTACATTTCCTTCATAGGATATCTGAAAACCACGTCCTGTTCCTTTTTTCGTTTTGACTTCAATCACACCTGACGCTCCACGTGAACCGTACATTGCTGTCTCCGTGGCATTCTTCAATATCCGGAAACTCTCGATGTCTGCAGGGTAGATGGTTGAAAGGGTGAGCACGTCAGAAGTGACCCCGTCAATCAGCACCAAGGGATCATTGCCACCGATAATGGATGTCGTACCACGCACCCGCACGCTATTGAGCATAGCCATCCGGTCCAGACCGTTGGATGTCACGTTGACACCGGCTGCCTGACCGCTCAATATGTCAAGGGCGTTATTGACCGCTCCTTTGCTGGAGTGATTTCCAACTATCTTTATGATGTCGCTTCCGCTCTCAGTGGAATCTCTCAGTTCTGCAGAAACTTGCTTTTGTGCGTGAGCCATTGAACAGCAGAGAGTCGCAAGGAGAAGTAGTATAAAGTCTATTTTGCTCTTTGCCATGATCTTTTTCTGTTGTTTTGGTTATGGATGCTTTCCAATAAGCAAAGATATGTTTTTATTGCTGAACAACAATAGGTCCGGTAATAGTTCCGGGCAGCATTAGGAGCCTGTCGCAAGTTAAATTATGCCCACGATGAAGAAGATTTGGTGGATAACGACAAATGCCACTGAAAAGATTTGGTGGAATAATTTCTGGTATCTGTATCCGGATATAAATTTTGTGATTGATGGAACGAAATGGGATTTCTTTCACGAGCGAAAGACGACTGTCCTGTGGCATCGACAAAAATGAAGATTATCCCCGCTTCTGCTTGTATCGAGCCGTCAATGATCAACCTGACCAATTGTATATAGGTATACTTGCAGTTCACCGATTATTTGTCTATTTTTGTTCATAGCTAAAGTGTTCTATTTTTTGTTGTTTTGCTTTTACAATATACTGCCAATCGGTAAGTTATCAGATACTTTAGCCCTTTTTATTTCATAAAATATTCACTTGCGAAACTTGAGTATTTTTTATGAAAATTATTGGAGCAATATTATCAATAGCGTTAATATGCTCATGTAGTTCTAGACCAGATATAAAAACTGGAACGGAATTGCATGCTAATTTTTCTTATCGATACGACAAAAATAGTGGAGTGACACATATTCAGTTGAATGCTGAGATTGACAGTCTTTGCTTAAATGCTTTACTTGACACAGGTTGTCCCGGATTGGTGGTTGATAAAAGAATAGCGTCAAAGTTCCCGAAACTTGACTCAATACGTCTTTCTGGTGGCATGACAGTAGAAGATGTGTTTTATTCATACTCAAAAAGAAAAGTCAGATGGAAACTGTTTCACGATAGTATTGATGTTTGTTTAGCTGGAGATACCATTAGATATGATAAGTTTTTTGTGGCAGATTTGCAAAAAGAATATGGTGTTGATGTAATTATTAATATTCCGGATTCGGACACTCATATATGGTATTTCGATTTTGAGAATTGCCATCTTGACCTAAAAGACGGATATAGAGAACTTATATGCGCTGAAAACTTTGACCTGACGACAGAGGTCTATTATAATGATGGGTATTTATGTCTTAAATGTTTTCCTTTTGTTTTTCGTGGAAATAATGATGTCACTTTGTCACAATGTTTTGATGTACTAATAGATACGGGAACATATGGTATTTCTCTGGCAATGATAGGTGATCCAGAAAACCACAAGGAAGAAAAATCATTTTTTGAAGATAATTCGATTCTTCATTATGAAGAAATCACTTCCACTAAAACATATCATATTATAGATTCTGGAATAGTCAAAGACACACTTATAATCTCTTTTATAACATCAGATTATGGGTTTGATGAAGTTGTTGCCGGTCTAGGATTATTATCTAAATTCAACATCATCTTTGATTTAAATGAACGTAAGGCTTATTTGAAAAAAAACACTGTAGAGGAGGATTTTTATGAATACGTTCAGAACCATGGTGCATCTTATTCCGGCATAAATATGATACCTTTCAAAAACGACTCGGCAGCAGTTGCCATTGATGTCGGTCGCAATATGCCAACCTACAAAGCGGGTCTGCGCAATTATGATATCGTGACACACCTAGGTGACAATCAATTCACGGATTCATATGCCAGTAGATATTTCTATGAATATAAAGACAGTTTGATGCGACTTGAAATAAAGCGATTCGGAGAAAAAAAGGATATCGAGTTCTTTTGGAAATTTGAGCACATCCCCGAAGGTTGCGGAACTTAATACAAATCCAGAAAGGTCTCCCCGAAACGACGCGGACGCCCTGCAAAGGCAAAGACTGTCAAACTTGATAGTTATTATACAACAATATGTAATGAAAAAGAATCTAATCTTGCTGTCTATTTGCATATATGCATCCATTAGCAATGTGATGGCTGCGGATGTATCCCATTATGTCGAATTCGCTCGCGTGTACGGTATCGTCCGGTATTTTTCTCCGAATCCATATACTCAGAAATGGTCCGAGAGCGATTGGACGAAAGTCTGCGCGCTGCTCGCAAATAGAGCCGAGACACAATCGCTGGAGGCGGTATTCAAACCTCTTGCCCCCTCATTGTTTTTCTCGGTTGTTCCGGATACCAGTAAAAAAGAAGGCGCTGCCTTCTACAATAACCGTCCTTTCAACTATTATTATTACAGCGGTTCCGGAGAATTAGACATTCCTTTTCTTGCAAAAGTGCTTTCACCTGAACTTGCCAAATATATACCATATTACAAGAAACTTTCTGTTTCCAATGACTCTTCAAATTCTGCCATCGTACCTGTTGACGGGCAATATTACAGCTACGAGGTGTCCGAAGATAAATATCTGAATATCCAGCATTCTTTGCAGAAGGAAATGTTTGACAGCAAGGCAACCGAGCGTTTACTTAAAGATGCCAGGAAATATTGGGATGGTCATAAAAGTGAGGATAAATCTTTGCCGAAAAGACGCAGCGTAATTTTCGGGTTGCTGTCAGATAAAGCTGTCAGGGTTGCCGACCTGACTGTACGGTGGAATATTATTCGTCATTTCTACCCTTATTATGAAGAGGATGAGCTTGATTGGGATTGTCATCTGAAGAACTATATGCAAGAGGCTGTCCAGATAAAGACCGTTAATTCTTTTGAATCGGTTCTTGAATGGTATAATTGTATTTGCCGATTTTTTAATCCGATAAAGGACGGACATCTTTTTGTGCGTAACAATATGGTTATTTCCGGAATGCAATCGACATATCTGCCAGAATTTTATGCAGCTGTTGAAACTAAACTAGTGAACGACACATTGCTTATACGGAAAAGAAATGACGTGGATGAACCTTGGCGTGTGTGCAACAGCATTAATTCTCAGCCAGCTTCTGCACATATGCATAATTGCAGGATGATTACCAATGCCGCAACAGATGCGCATCGCGACCAGATTGCCGCGGGGAAACTTTTCTGTGCTTCAGAATACAACACACCGTTTATCGTTGAAAGTAGTGGCCTTTCTGGAGATACTCGATTGGATACTCTCTATGCAAGGCTTCCAGAAGAACCTTCGTTTTCGCAACAAACAAAGCCATCAGTTCAAAAATATGATAACGGCATTCTCTATATTGATGCTGCATCGTCCGATGTAAATGAAAAAAGAGTTTTATCAGAGTTGGCTCCGGATGTCAAAGGACTTTGTTTTGACTTGCGCGGCCTGCCTTCGCTTCAATTTGAAGATGTACTTGCACATCTAATTGTTTCTGATGTCAAGACTCCCTCGACTGAAGTCCCGATTAATTGTTTCCCTTTCCAGAAAAATATAACGTGGCGCACCGGAGCTGAGACTCTTACAGCAAAATCACCTCACATTGACTTGCCTGTCACTTTTTTATGTGATGCCAGTACTGTAAGTTGGGGAGAGACAATTTTAATGATAGTCCGTCAGTATGGTCTGGGAGAAATCATTGGTCAAACAACAGCAGGAACAACTGGTGATATGACACTATTCAATCTTCCATTGTTTCCATTCACAATGACGGGCATGCGAATGCGTTGCATGGACGGGAAGCCGCACCACGCAAAAGGCATTGTGCCTGACAAGATTGTTACAGTCTATGCTAATGATTATTTGATTAACTTTGACAGGATATTAAATTTAGCACTAAACGTAAAATAGATGATTCAAAGCAAAGAATATATTATTCATCAGATAGCTAACGATATAAAAACTCATATCGGACAAAAATATAAAGATAAATCTAATATTGATTGGGGGCTATATACTGGTCTATTAGGTTTAATTGTTTTTTTTTACTGCTGTCCGGAGAAATTATTACCATAATGTAAGTTGCTCGACGGCCTCTGTCTCCGGAACATTAACAGGGAGCGTCGGTTGATTATAAAGTTCACGGATATCTGCTCTTCTGAAGAGCACCTGTCCGATTGAGTTCGAGATGGAATGAAGACTTGGAACAAGACCATATCTCTTCTTTGCAATGATGAGCAGCAGATAGTAGCAAACGGCTATCCAGATTTGCGTGTAAACGGCGTTCTGGGATGTTCCGTAGAAGGTCTTAATATGCAAATGCTGTTTGATCCATTTGAAGAACTTATGAGAAGCTACACATAAGGCCTTCAAATGGATTAAGCAACATCTGAAGATAAAAAAGTTCTGGGGTACTTCAGAAAACGCAGTACGCATTCAGATTTACTCCGCAATCATAGCCTATTGCATGATGGCTATTGTGCAGAAGAAGATGAATGTTGAACGGTCAATTTACGAGATGTTGCAGATTGTAAGTATCTCACTTACAGACACAACCAATCTCAGAGACCTCTTTGCGAAACCTAACTGCAATATTGTCAATGAACTTGATGATTCAACCGAACCAAATTTGTTTAATTGTTAAACTTTATAATAATCGTCCGGAACTTTTACCGGACAGCAATTTTCGTTTATTTTTAATACTATTTCGGAACTATGTACTTTAAATGGGGACCATTTTACATCGCCTTATTATGACTTGCTAGCTTAAAGTACGTAAGCCAGTACTATTTCGCTCTTGTAAGCATAATGATAGGGTCAGACTCCATCGTGATGCCTTCAACGCCGACAGAGTGCAGGTATGAGTAAGCTTTCTGGCGAGCATCTTCAGTGATGTCCTTTGAGTAGGCGTAGTTTATAGTTGAAGGGTCAAAAACATCAATCAGCCATCCTTCACTCTGCCATCTCGGGCTGAACTCTGTATTAAAACTATCAGACAGTCTGAAATCTCCCCTGAAAATATTCCCATCAGACTTTCTCAGGACATAGTGCTTGTAAGCCCAACTTCCATCAAAGATGCTGAGATAGAGGTTCTTGCCATCTTCAGCATATTCCATTAAAAACTGTGTGTCGGAGATATTGCTGTAAAAATCCCTCAAATCTTCCTTTGTGACATGGCGAGGAAAAGAGAATGAATATTTTGGAGTCAGCTGTCCAGAATGGTAGGAGTATATTGTGTCGCAGCATGCCGGATTATATAACACCTCATCGGCATACTTTCGAAGAGAATGATGGTATGGAATGGCAACAGGAGTCACGCAGTCAAACATGAATTTGTTCGGAACATAGTTAAGCGTGTCGCCTTCCTGGCTTAGCTCTACTATGGCATCCTGTTCACGCCCAGTTACATTCAATACATTCTCTATTATTGTTCCTGAATCGGAAATTACGAATTGCCTGTTTTTATAGTTCGTTGTTGAAGAGACAGTTGAAAGATATGCACCATCACTTGAAAATTTCATGATGCCCTTGGCAATGTCCGCAATGTACAAGACATTGTCTTTCCTGCTGTAAGCGATGTCGGTCGGAATCAGATATTCGCCCTCAGCTCGCCCCTCAACTGATATTGTAGAAATCAACGACCCGTCAAATGAGAAACGGAATACTCCAAAAGGATTGACTGTCAGAATATAAAAGGAATCTTCCGACATACATACCTTAAGAATATTTGAAAGATTATAAGTTTCCCTTGTCTTAAGAGGAATGAATCTTATAGGCTCAAGGACATCTGCCAATGATAGCACGGGAGCTTTCTCTAAGTCTTTGAATTCAAAAGAACTTATATTAGTCCTGTTACTGCAGGAAATGGAACTTGCTAGACAAAGGATGAATCCGATATATTTATTCATATTTAGTACTATCTTCAAACTATATATTAAAATAAATGACACTCAATGTGGAATTTAGTGAGAGTCAAATAAACAAAATTATGCATTTTAGGCTAGTAATTCGTAATAGACAATCTGATTATATGACTATTATTGGTAAGTCTAAAATGCATAATCAAAAAAGACTTTTTCCTCCTAAAAAAATCAAGATTAAAGTCTATCATTTCCTTTTACTGGAGTAGAAGGCGCACCATTAAAAGTTGCGGTTGAATGAAGACCGGTAGTTTTTGTAGAATCTTCACCAGGGCAAGTGCAAGAACATTGTGATGACTCTGAGACATTTTCTCCACCCAGAACTACTCTCATTTTGTATTCAGACAACCTTTGGTTGACAAATTTTTTCATAAGACAATTAAATTTAAAAACGTTACAAATATAATCAAATTATATTCTCTTTTCAGTATCCAATAGTTCGTTAAAAATTAGCCAAGCCTAAGCGGCTCTGG
>UMKZ01031628.1_pt1 | contig 19665 bp, 17 predicted proteins | sample 1966441 | NCBI WGS metagenome assembly UMKZ01 (sample SAMEA4836189, study PRJEB28245) | human gut metagenome | biome: gut microbiome; material: fecal sample | place: Denmark | collected 2008
CCTTAAACCGCGAAGGGTTACTGCCCATGACGGCACGCCACAGCGCCTGAGTCACCTCATACTTACTGATAAAGAAAGAGCTTACCGTAACTCTATGAGCCGGCGAGGCCCACCCCCCCATTATGTCCTGCATACCCTTGGTAAGTCCCATCGTATAGGTGCCGCCCTCTACGCGTACCATATCACGTACAGCCTGATCCAGCAGTTGCCTACGCGACGGCCCACTCTTTCGGGTCTGCACCGTACGCTTCTGTGTCTTAGACTTTGAGGGTGTGGTATGCGTAACATTCGGAGCAGGCGTGATCTTAGAGCGTATAACGCCCTGTGCCCCCATTTCTATCGATACGGCCAGTGCCAGTATCGCCATCATGCTTCTTACTGTTTTCATCCTATATGTAATAAAAGACGAGGACAAAAGTACAAAAAAAAATGAAGAAGCAGTCTATTATTCGGGAAAAATTGCACAATGCTCCTCATAACCGCCAACATAATAGTAAAAAAAACAATACACTCACATAATGATAATGGGAATGCGCATGGGGCAGACGCACGAGCCCAAAGACTGTGAGAAACAGATACAGTGCATTCTCGCTGGTTGTTACCATGGTTGGATTCAAGCTCATGTACTATGTCGATTTTATCGCTTTCATGGAAGACCCCGAGAAAACATGGAATGATATTCTTGCAAAAAGAGACGCAAAAAGCGCCGCCACAACCTAATCTTTTCGATTAAGGGGGCTTATTGTTGGAAAAAGAAAGCCCGAAGTCAAATTTACTGGGCTTCGGGCGAGATTTTATGCTATTTTGATTTTTACCGGACAGCAATAATTTCCATAATCATCTGTTATAATCGTTTCTTCATCAGATGCAGGCCTGCGGCTACACCCTCTGCTCGGTATTATTGAACTGGAGCATGCGTTGGGGCACGCTGCTGCGCACGGCGTCGGCAATGAGATTGAGCACCGAGTGGCGCACAAAGGCACGCGTGGTAAGCAGCACCACCTCGCGCACAGGTATGGGCAGAGCAAAGGGCCGCACCAGTTCGTGCTGAGCCGGAGAGAGCTGTTCGAGAGCCAGTTCGGGAATGAAGGTGACGCCCTGGCCGCCCTCCACCATGCGCATAAAGGTCTCGATACTACCGAGCGAATAGGTCTTCTTGCTGCTGTCGGCCGATTTGAGGTGACAGAACTTCACCAGCTGGTCGCGGAAGCAGTGACCCTCGTCAAGCAGCCACAGAAACTCGTTGTTCAGGTCGCTGGTCTTGATGGCCTTGTGGGAGAAGAGGGCATCGCCACGCGACACGTAGGCCAGAAACTGCTCATAGAAGAGCGGCGTCTGCACATAGTGGTCCATATCGTCGAGGCTCACCAGGATGGCGGCGTCGAGCTCGCCCCGGTTGAGGGCACGCTTGATGTCGGCTGTCTTCATCTCCATCACGCGGATATCGGCCTCGGGGTGCTCGCGCTGCAAGCGGGTGAAGAACCGGGGCAGCAGATATGGGGCTATGGTAGGCAGGATGCCCAGACTGAAAGTGCCTGCCAGCGACTGGCGCTCTTCGTTCACGATGTCGTGGATGCGATTGGCTCTCACCAGCACCTTCCATGCCTGCTCTACCACCTTGCGGCCTATCTCGGTGGGAATCACCTGCTGCGACGAGCGTTCAAATATCTTCACGCCCAATTCGGTTTCCAACTTCTGTATCATGGCGCTCAGCGTGGGCTGGGTGACCCCACAATGCTCGGCGGCACGGGCGAAATGGCGAAGCCGATATACCGCCACAATATATTCCATCTGTTGTAATGTCATGGCCTATTTACGCGTTAGAATTATCATTTGTATGGGCAAAGTTAATAAAATAATCAACGGCAGAGCACACTATTATAGATTTTTTCTATGGGCAGATAGAAAAAAACGTTTGGAGGCTGTCGGATATATGGTTAACTTTGCATCCAAAATAACAAACAAAACAGAAATGATTATGAAAGAACTTAAAGGAACCAAAACAGAGAAGAACCTCATGGAGGCTTTCGCAGGTGAGTCTATGGCTCGCAACAAATATACCTATTTCGCATCACGTGCCAAGAAGGACGGCTTCGAGCAGATAGCTGCCATCTTTGAAGAGACAGCTGCCAATGAGAAAGAGCACGCCAAGATGTGGTTCAAGTACCTTGAAGGTGGCGCCGTAAAGGATACCAGAAGCAACCTGAAGGCTGCCGCCGAGGGCGAAAACTACGAGTGGACCGACATGTACGACCGCATGGCACAGGAGGCCGAGGAAGAAGGCTTCACTGAGATTGCCGCCAAGATGCGCGGCGTGGCTGCCATCGAGAAGCTCCATGAGGAGCGCTACCGCAAGCTGCTGAAGAACATCGAGGACGCCCTCGTATTCTCACGCGAAGGCGACGCCATCTGGGTATGCCGCAACTGTGGCCACGTGGTAGTGGGCAAGCAGGCTCCCCAGGTATGCCCTGTGTGCAACCATCCGCAGAGCTACTTCGAGCTCAAGGCCGAGAACTATTAAGCCATTGCCCTTTGCCGCAAAGGGCGGCCAAGAGAAAGACCAAATGCGCCATGAACGGCGCAGACCAAATGACATCCGCTGCTATGGATAGCTGGCAATCATACACTCCATTGAGTTATAATCCACCACTATCTACAGCAGCGGATTTTATTATGCCATAGCCCGTCAGTTATATCCCTATAGCGGGATATGGGCCATATATAGAGAGAAAAATGTGGTCATCCATACTGCATTTCCTATGTTTTTATACTTGTCAAAGCCATATTTTCTCATATTTATGCTACCTTTTCGGAATTAAAATAGTATTTTTGCGGTGTAAAATATGATACCAATATCAAATATAGCACTCTATCATGGTTTTTGAACGTAAGAAATACTTGGATGAACTTATCGCAGGACGTGGAAACGGTCTTGTGAAGATTATAACAGGTGTCAGACGATGTGGAAAGTCATTCCTGCTGTTTGATATCTGGCACAACTGGCTGTTGGAACATGGGGTGACCGATAGTCACATCATCGAGATACAACTTGATGATTTCCGTAACAGACGGTTGAGGAAGCCCGATGTTTTGCTCGACTATATAGACTCAAAGGTTGCAGATGATGGCAATCCTTATTATATAGTCTTGGACGAGGTGCAACTGGTAGAAGATTTTGTGGAGGTCATTCTTAGCTTGACACACATGAAGTATGTAGATGTGTATGTGTCGGGTTCAAACTCCCGCTTCCTGTCAAGTGATGTTGTGACTGAGTTCAGAGGCAGAGGTGATGAGATACGTATCTGGCCTCTCACCTTTGACGAATACTTCAAAGGCATAGGTGGCGATATACGCCAAGCATGGCTGGACTACTATACCTTTGGCGGACTGCCACAGGTGGCTTTGCTTGAAACGGAAGAAAAGAAAACAGACTATTTACGTAGTCTGTATGAAACCACGTATCTGCGTGATGTGATAGAGCGCAACCATCTGCGCAATCCAGAAGGAATGAAGGAACTGGTGCGTGTGCTGGCCTCAGGCATAGGCTCTTCGACCAATCCGACAAGAATAGCCAATACCTTTAAGTCTGCACAAGGGGTGGTCATCAAAAGAGATACGATAAAGCAGTATATAGACTATTTGAAAGACTCGTTCCTCATAGAAGAGGCTCTGCGTTATGATGTGAAGGGCAGAAAGTACATTGGTACCGAAACCAAGTATTACTTTGCTGATGTTGGCATACGTGCTGCCATCCTCAACTATCGTCAACAAGAAGAAACGCACATTATGGAAAACATTATCTATAATGAACTTCGCTGTCGTGGATATAATGTGGATGTAGGACTGGTTGAGCTTGGTGGCAAGGACGACAACGGCAAGTTTGTCAGAAGACAGTTGGAGGTCGACTTTGTGGTGAACCGTCCTCCATACAGGGTGTATATCCAATCGGCTTTCCACATGCCTACGGCAGAGAAGGCACAGCAAGAACGTCGCCCATTACTGTCTATCCAGGACCACTTCCGTAAGGTTGTCATCGTAGGTGATGACATCCACCGCAAGGAGGACGAACTCGGCGTGTTGACTATTGGGTTATTGGATTTTCTGACGGACAAGAACCTGTTGGAACAAGGATAACCTATTTATTATGCAATCATGCATAAATCCAAGAACTCCTTGCCCCGTGTGCAACCATCCGCAGAGCTACTTCGAGCTCAAGGCCGAGAATTATTAAGCAATGGCCCTCTGCCGCAAGGCGAGGCCAAGAGAGGAAGGCCAGATGCGCCATGAACGGCGCTAACTGAATAACAACCGCTGCTATGGATAGCTGGTAATTATACGCTTAATTAAGGTATAATCCAAACACTATCTACAGCAGCGGATTTTATTATGCATAGCCCGTCACTATATCTCTACAGCGGGATATGGGCTATATAGAGAGGTTAGTTTTTCGTCACCACGAAAGTGAGTTATCCTCCATCTCGTCCTCGTCCGCATAGAACTTAGGCGAGAAAGCAGGTCCGGTTGCGGGGTCTTTGGACATAGACATATCACAGATACAACTCTTGGTTTCCACTATTATCAATTCAGATTTTGGCTTTATATACTTTTCCATAATTACTATGTATTATTAGATTAATAAATGATTTTCTTATTACCACGCACATAAATATGCCCCTTCTGCGGAGTGATGACACGGCGCCCCATAAGGTCATACAGCCGATTGTCTGTTTTCTTCTCTACTTCCGTTACACAATCAACACCAGTTGTACCGCCATCATCAAACTGCATCACCAACTGGGGTTCATTGGTGTTCATAGGAACATTCAAGTAAGCATGATAGGCTCCCACCTTAATGGTATTGTCTTCTGCCACGATATGAAATTTACCATCACGCTGAAGGACATAAGAGCCGGCAGGAGCATAGATGTCTTCATATACTCCCTGAAAAAGCGCATTTTCGACTAACGGTTCTTCACCATCTTCAAGGGTAAAGGTAAAACCGTAGAACCAAGTACTAAATCCATAAATATTCGATCCAGAAACGACATACGCGACTCCGCCTTTCAGTACACCATTTGTCACTTCAGACAGTACAACCTTTCCATTTGCAATACCCTTTACAGAGTATACACTTATCGAATTGGCATAAGGGACTTTGCTTAGCAATACGTCATTTTTCAGACATAGAGTTCTATAAGGTCTATATGTATCTCCAAATAATGCCGGTAAATAGGGCTTTAACAGATTAACAGAGACTTCATCCTTAAAATGCCAAGTATCAAATTTGCTTGCATAGAACTCTTTAGGAGTCACATATACAGTCTTTAGATTATTGCAACCTGTGAAACAACCTGCGCCAATCTCATTAAGGCTTAGAGGCATAATAAATGATTCTAGCGAAGTACAACCTGCAAAACAACTACGCCCGAAACTGGTTATAGTTGATAATGTTAATACTTCTTTCAAAGAAGCACAACGATAAAAGGTATTATCACCTATAGTCGTAGGTTTCTCCGCATGGCCTATCCGCACCTTCTCCAAAGAGGTACAGCCATAAAAAGTTCCGGATAAATTGTCAACACCAAAGGGAACCATGACTTCCCGAAGAGAGGTGCAATTCCGGAAGCAGGCATGATCTATCGTTTCAATATTATCAGGCAAAGATATGCTTATAAGAGAACTACAATTGTAAAATGCACACGTCCCTATAGAGGTCATTTCACCTTTCTTTATATCTACGACAGAAATATCTTTGTTCCCAGAAAAAGCCAGTTGGTCAATATATTTTACCGTTTTAGGTATTGTTATTTCTATAAGACCTGAACCAGACCCAAAACATCTTGGAGAAATACCTGATATACCATTAGGCAAACCAAGATAGTCCATATAGCAAAAATCGTTAAAGATATTTGCAGATATAGCCCCGGCAGATAAAACCTCACCGCCTAATTTATTGTCTTCTGGATTATCAGATATTATTAATTCTGCCTCAGATAAATCCAGTCTTTTTAACGTACCAGAAATGATTGAATTATTGCCCATTACATATGAACTGAGCCAAGAGATATCAGAGGCATACATTTTTCCTGTAATCTTCAAATCTGAGATTTTCTCAATATCAATCTTTTTATACCACGGAACATTCTGACTTAACTGACCAGGTATATCAAGATTAAAGGTAACAGGAGATGCATAAACCAGTTTTCCATAGAAACTAAATATATGCTCATTTTTACCCCAAATAGCATCATTCTTGTATGCATCGTAATTATGGACTTTAAGACTAAAATCATAATTACTAAAAGCATTGGCATCTATGGCAAAGGGGGTAGATGATTCCACATACACATCGCTAAGTTTGTCTGTATTCTTAAAAGCATCGCGCCCTAACATGGGCTCACCATAAATATACACACGTTTAAGATATGGACAGGCTTGAAAAGCCATACGCCCTACCCTGCTTACCGATGGTGGAATGTCTATGACAAGAAGCGACGAGCCTAAAAATGCTCGATTTCCAATTTGTTTCAATGATGTAGGAAGTAGAATACGCTTCAGTCCAGTACACCCCTCAAACATACTCTCAGGAATGGAATTGGCCGAAAGCATCACATCGGTACACTCCTCTCCATCTTGAAAATAGGTATAGGTATTATCCTTGTTGTTATTAGAGAGTTCTATAGTAGCCTCTGATAAATCAACGGTCTTCAAATCATCTTTACCACGTAACTGAGAAGCCAAGTAGGAGAGGTCACTGGCATAAACCGCCCCCGTTATTTTTATGTCAGAAGAAAAACCATACACAGCGTATTTCTCCAAAGTGCCAGGCTTGTCTAAATGAATATTAGTGATTTCTGCTGCCGATGTCACAGCATAACACAACAAGAAACAAACAACCATTGATACCCTCAGTATCGTTTTAGTTGCAATAATAAAACCTTTTTTCATGCTCTTAGCAGTTTTCGCGCCTTCTGTCCCCAAGTTAGCAGTTAGTATAATAAATTCAGTTACGAGCATAAATAAAGCGTGGGAACCACTTGTTGTCCATTCCACGCTCTGAGGCTCTCGCATTGCCTAATCCTGTTGAACAGACAACGTTAGAGCCCACGCCGATATGAATTGCCACAATAGCTACCACGGGCTATATACCTAATAAAACATAGGTATATGGTAACCGTAGGTTGCGACATAGTCACACCCTATGAGCATCTACCGTTGGCTATGTTCAAGACAGGATTATGAAATTTGCGAGATTTCAGAGCGTCAAGAACAAAGCGTCAAGTAAACGCTTTAATATATGTCGTGCCTCATTTCCCACCACTTTCCTCCTTGCAAGCAAGGTCCGGCGTGGACTTGAGGCAAAGAACGCATTGGTTGCAGCCCCTTGCATTAACCGCAGTAGCGATATAAGTTGTGGAGACCTCACCAATAATGCCCCAAAATTACGAAAAATATCTAACAACCAAAAAGAAAAGCAAACAAATATTGATATTATACAAGAAAAATACGCCCCAAACAAGATATTTCTATCGCGATGCGTAACTGCACTAACGATAATATATCAGGTACAACAGATAGAGCAAGAATTATGGTTTACCAATAATGGGATGACCAGTTCCGTTACGCTACATGACTCTTTTGCCTATCCGTCGTCTATACGCATCATTCCCGCCACCCCACTCCCCCATTCAGCCATACGGAAGAAGGTGGTGATGAAGGCTTTTAGAGTTGTTTCGTGGTTGGATTTTATTGTTTCGTGGTTTGCTTTTATGATTGCGCGCCACGATTCCTGCATTTCACGCTTTGAGATAAACTTAGGGGTGGTGGCGGAGAGTTTGTGGATATGAAAAAAGCCACTCACGGCATGGGTGAGTGGCTTGATGGGGTGAAACTAAAACAGGGATTATTTGGGATTAACTATCTCGTTGACTGCGTCGCCTATGCAGGCATTGGGCATCTGGATGTGCAGCATCTCGCACACGGTGGGGGCGATATCGACGATGCGGGTAGGTGTGGAGGTCTGTCCGTGGGGCACCTTCCATCCCATAAATACCATGGGGATGTGTGAGTCGTAGGGGTTCCACACGCCGTGGCTGGTGCCGCGGTATTCGGGGGTAACCACGCCATCGACATGATGGGGCTTGGGCACCACAAAGAGGTCGCCGCTGCGATCGGGGTTCCATCCGTTGACGATACGCTCGCGGATGAGCTGTGGCAGACTGGTGTTGACGGCATTGGCATAGTCGACTACCATGTGTACCTTGGGGTTGCGGGCCAGGAAGTCGGCAGCCTCTTTCTTCACGGCGTCGAGCTGGAGTCCGGCCTTGGCGATGGCAGCGTGGTCGAGGTAGATGCGGTTGGCATTGGCCATGAGCGCCACGGTCTCGATGCCATACTTGGTACGGAAGGCCTCGTTGAGCGACTTGATTTCGTTCCATGCGGCATAGCCGTCGGCGGGTATCTTGTGCTCCTTCATCACATTGGCGTTGTGCATGCCACCGTGGTCGGCGGAGAGGAAGAAGAGGTAGTTGCCCTTGCCCACCTTCTGGTCGAGATAGGCGAGGAAGTCTGCCAACTCGGCATCCGTACGCATATAGGCAGCCTTATTCTCGGCGCCACGGGTGCCATAGGCATGGCCGATGATGTCGGTCGAAGAGATGCTGATGGCAAGCATGTCGGTGACATCGTCCTGACCCAGCTGCTCATTGTCGAGCACGGCTTTAGCCATCTGGAAAGTCTTGGTGACACCCTCGGGGCTGCACTTGATGTCGGTACCAGGCTTCACACGCACGGTCTTGTTGAAGCGGTTGACCCACTCGGGCAGCTTGTCCATATAATAGGAGCTGGAGATGAAGTGTCCTGCCGAGGTGTCCCACCAGTAGGCGGCGTCGGCAGCATGGCCTGCGGGCAGGATGGCTGCGCGGTCCTTGAGCGCAACGCCAAAGACCTTGGCCTTGTAGTCGGTGGCTATCTTGAGCATATCGCCGATACCTGTGGCAAGGAGGTTGCGAGGCGACATCTTGCCCTCTCTGCTTGACGAACCCACGCTATGCACGGTGGAGTCGGACACGCAGTACATCTTCTTGCCGGCAATCATAAAATCGTTGCCGGTGATGCCGTTGAGGCCTGGCACCGAGCCGGTATATATACATGAATGGCCGATGGCGGTAACGGTGGGCACATAGTTGATCATGGTGTTCTCGCAGCTGAAACCTTCGCGCAGCAGGCGCTTGAAGCCGCCTTCGCCAAACTGGTCATTATAATAATAGAGGTAATCCCATCTCATCTGGTCGACCACGAAGCCAACGACGAGCTTGGGCCGCTCTACCTGGGCGAAAGTCGCGGTGCAGGCAAAGACCATCATCAAGAAAGAAATCAATCTTTTCATTGCAATTTGTTTTATTGTTTGTTAATTGTTTGTAGAGAAAAAGTCCGGCCACATGCCGAAATCGGATACAAAGGTAAGAATAATCAACATATCAGGGCATAGAAATTTGACAAAAAAGGCCCGGTTTCTTTCAAAACCAGGCCTTTTCCACCTAAATTATTATAATTGTAACACCAATGGTGTTTTACCTTTCTTCGCAAGGGGCTTACTTGCCCATGTCGAGGTTGTGACCCAAACTGATGGCCTTAACCAAAGCGACTGCGATAATCATTACAAATCCTAATGTCAACATAATCTTTTTACCTTTCTTTTTTAAGTTGTTAATGTTATCCTTTTGTTATCGAGTGCAAAGTTACGCTGTTTGCGCACACAGTCCAAACAATTCGCACTAAAATGGTATGAAATCCCACTTTTGTTGACCTCGGTCAAAATAAAAATCGAAGACTTGCGTTATATCAATAAAAGGCAATTAATAACTACATAACAACAACTATGATGACGGAAGGATATATAGTAAAGCGCTTCGGCCAACCCGTAAAGCGTTATGTTCAGATTTTGGAGCTCAAGGACGACCCTGAGTCGCTGGCAAGCTATCGTAAAGCTCATTCGCGCGAGGACTTCTGGCCCGAAATCAAACAGGGAATACAGGAAGTAGGCATCCTGGAGATGGAACTATATATTATAGGTACGCGCGAGGTGATGATCGTAGAGACTCCCCTCGACTTCGACTGGGACAAGGCTATGGCCAGACTCGCACAGCTGCCTCGCCAGCAGGAGTGGGAAAACTTTGTCGGCCGTTTCCAAAAGTGCAAGGAGGGCGATACCTCTGACGAGAAGTGGCAGATGATGGAGCGTTTCTTCTATCTGTACGAAGACTGATGACTGGCAACGGTCGCAGAAACTGCTGCAGACTTAGCGGCATAATGGTTGGAAAAAGTGGGGACGATGATGACAATCCTTACTTTTTTCAACTTTTTTCGTAAATTTCATTACAATTTGTGCGGCTTTTGAGTAAAAATGTGTAACTTTGCCAAAAAGATTGAGAGAAATTGTATCAAGGTTAACATTTTTACTTAAAACATTAACAGAATGAAAGCTACGGATGTTGTGGAAAATCTTAAGAGAAGATTTCCAAATGAGCCTGAGTATATCCAGGCTGTCAGCCAGGTTTTGGCTACCATTGAGGATGAATACAACAAGCACCCTGAATTTGACAGGGCCAACCTCATCGAGCGCCTTTGTGTTCCGGATCGCATCATCCAGTTCCGCGTAAACTGGGTCGACGACAAAGGCAATGTGCAGACCAACATGGGTTACCGCGTCCAGCACAACAACGCCATCGGCCCCTACAAAGGCGGCATTCGTTTTCACTCATCGGTAAACCAGTCTATTCTCAAGTTTCTTGCTTTTGAGCAGACTTTCAAGAACTCGCTCACTACCCTGCCTATGGGCGGCGGCAAAGGCGGCAGCGACTTCTCGCCCCGCGGCAAGAGCAATGCCGAGGTGATGAGGTTCTGCCAGGCTTTCATGCTCGAACTCTACCGCCACATCGGTCCCGACGAAGACGTTCCGGCAGGTGACATCGGCGTGGGTGGCCGCGAGGTGGGCTATATGTTTGGTATGTACAAGAAGCTCACCCATCAGTTCTGTGGCATCCTCACCGGAAAGGGTCAGGAGTTTGGCGGTTCGCGCATCCGTCCCGAAGCCACGGGCTACGGCAACATCTACTTCCTCGAGAACATGCTGAATACGCGCAACATAGAGCTCGCCGGCAAGACGGTGCTCGTATCGGGTTCGGGCAACGTGGCACAATATACTATGGAGAAACTGCTCGAGCTCGGCGCCAAGCCCGTCACCTGTTCTGACTCGGACGGATATATCTACGACCCCGACGGAATAGACCGCGAGAAGCTCGACTACATCATGGAACTCAAGAATATAGAGCGTGGCCGCATACGCGAATATGCCGAGAAGTACGGCGTGAAATACGTGGAGGGCGCCAAGCCTTGGTTTGAGAAGGCCGACATCGCCACACCCTGTGCCACCCAGAACGAAATCAATGAAGAGGCTGCGCAGGCACTGGTGGCCAACGGCGTGATAGCCGTGACCGAGGGCGCCAACATGCCCACCACTCCCGAGGCCATCAAGGTGTTCCAGGATGCCAAAATCCTCTACTGCCCCGGCAAGGCAAGCAATGCCGGCGGTGTGGCAGTATCGGGACTGGAGATGACGCAGAACTCGGAGCGTCTGCGCTGGTCGCGCGAGGAGGTGGATGCCAAGCTGCGCGAAATCATGAACGACATCCACGCCAACTGTGTGAAATACGGTACACAGGCCGATGGCTACATCAACTACGTGAAGGGTGCCAACATAGCCGGCTTCCTCAAGGTTGCACGAGCCATGATGGCACAGGGCATAGTCTAAAACAAGATGCGCACCACCTCGTCCATGGGCAGACGCTGCTCCTTGGGCACCGCAAAGTAAAGGTGGCCGTAGCGATAGATAAACGATAACTTCTGGCCAGTGCGCAAGACGGTGACACTGGCAGGCTTACGGGCAGTAATCAGGTTGACCTGGTTGCTGCCTTTTGGCATTACATGGGCATAGAGCGTATCGCTGCCGCGCGAGGTGAGCTTGACATTGCAGAGCTCGGGTCCGGGCGTGATGCCGGTGCCGAAGATTGACTCGCGACCATACTTCATCCACTGCGACAGACTGTCCATCTTGGCATAGAACTCCCGCGGCATGTCGCCATCGGGTCGGGGACCCACATTGACCAGGAAGTTGCCACCAAGGGAACGCGCCTGAGCCAACCGGTTGAAGAACCAGGCCATAGGGCGGAACTTCTCCTTGCGGTCGTAGCCCCAGCCGCCGCCATAGGTCCACAGGTCCTGCACCTCCCACCAGGGCGATGGGATATATGTAGGCTCGCCGCACTCAAAGGGCGTGGTGAGGTCGCCTATGCGCACGCTGGTTCCATCGGGGTTGTCGGGATCTACCAGGTTGGCCCATCTGTCGTTGATGACGATACCGGGCTGCATGGTTCTGATCCAACTGTATATCTTCTCGGTGTTGTTCTCTGTGACGCCACGCCACCCCATACCGTCGAGCCACAGCAGATCTATCTTGCCATAGTGCGTCAGCAGTTCTTCCAGCTGGCGCATCACATATCCCACAAACCTTACATACTTCGCGCGATTGGCTACGCTGTCGGTTATGGCTGGCACCTTGCTTCGGGTTCTGACATTAAACTCACACGGCGCCATTGCATCGGGATAATGCCAGTCGCGGGGCGAAAAGTAAAGGCCCACCTTGAGTCCGGTGGCACGACACGCATCGACATACTCGCGCACGAGGTCGCGGCCGGGCAAGTCGTGGCGCACACCTACGCCATACTTGGAAGGCCAGAGGGCATAGCCGTCGTGGTGACGGGTGGTAAGCACGGCATAGGTGAACCCGGCGTCACGGGCTGCCGTGAGAAAACTGTCGGGAAGAATGGTGGGCTTGAACTTGCGGGCAAGCCGGTAATAACGCTTGGGACTGTGATAACGCTTGCCGCCATAGCGGTAGTGCTTTATCATGTTCCAGGACGGCTGGATGCCGTCGACACTGTGTATGCCCCAGTGCATAAACAGGCCGAGCGCCGCGCCGGGATACCACTGGGCGTCAGGATGGCGCGTGGGCATCACCACGTCGTCGGGCACCGGAGCGGCAATGAGCTTCTCGGCCCGCTGCACGTCGGCAGCGTCTATCCTGTAATCATCGGGGTTGATGCTGGGCTGCGCATGGAGCATCGATGCCGCCGCACAGATAGTCAGCAAAGTATTGATTTTCCGCATTAGGTTTGGTATTGTTAAGTATTATAGCTGCAAATTTACACATTATTGCAAATACTCTACCTGTAATATTTGCTATTTCGCTTGTGGCACATGACACAATGACAACAACGGCGACCACCAAAAAAAGAAGAAATGCAGCCTTGCGTGCGGACATAAAAAAAGGACTGAGAAAACCTCAGTCCTTGGTGGTGATTCCGGCGGGATTCAAACCCACAACCTTCTGATCCGTAGTCAGATGCTCTATTCAGTTGAGCTACGGAACCATTCCGTTCTTTGCTTCTTAAGTAGTAGGCTAACCTTGTTCCTTAATTGCGAGTGCAAAGGTACAGAGTTTTTCCTATACCGCCAAACATTTCCCCAATTATTTTTCAAAAAACTGCATTTTTCCTGTTTTCGGCCATATTTTACCCCATATTTGGCGATAATGACTGCCCGGGCCATGTCTGCCGGGCGCAACCTGGCCTCGCCACATAGGAACTGCACCCAGAGACCGGAAACGACAATCTGCGCCTTGGTGACCACGGCGAACATAAAAAAAAAGAGCCGTATCCACTACAGATACGACTCTCTAAAAAGAAATATAAATAATTCGATTACTTAATCAGGTCAACCGAACGCTTGAGAAAGTCATTCAGACGCTGTCCCTTCAGCATGCCGTTCTGGAGCAATGCCAAGTCGATGAGCTGATGTACCACCTCATTGCCAGCAGCGTATTCGCCCAGAATCTGGGTCTTCTTGGCGCGCTGGTCGTTGATGGCCTTCTGCGTATTGGCCTTGTCGTCCTTCTCCTCCTGGCTGATTTCCTCGTCTTTCTTGCCACTCTGGCTCTGATTGATGGCAGCCAGACGAGCTTCCTGACCACGCAATTCGGCCTCAACCGGCTTCAGAGCATCTGCAGTAGCCTTGTCGGTCTCGTCAAGTACACGCTTGATGAGCGGATGGTCGCTGTTGAGTACTACCATATACGAATCAGGCATCTGCATATAGAAACTCATGCCAGGCTGATACTTGCTGGTCTCCTTCATACGACGCATATATTCATTCTGGGTGACGAGTACAGGCTGTCCATTCTCGCCCATAGGCTGGACCTCGACCATGAACTCGGCCTTGTCTATCTTGGGCATCTGGGTCTTAAAGACCTCTGACAGCTTGGCGCTCTCATCCTCGCCCATCTCGTTCTTCTTCTCGTCGTCCTTGGTGATAAGACGGTCGGCGATGTCGGCATCGACACGTGTGAAGCGGCTCTTCTCAAACTTCTGCTCCAACATGGAAATGGCAGGAGTATCAAGTTCACCGTCCATCAGCAGCACGCTGTAACCCTTGGCCTTGGCTGCCTCGATATATGAATACTGCTCGGTGGCGTCGTTGGCGTAGAGATATACCAGATTGCCATCCTTGTCGGTCTGGTTGTCCTTGATGAGGGTCTTGTACTCCTCGAAGGTGAAGTACTTGCCGTCGGCGTCCTTCATCAGGGCAAAGTCCTTGGCGCGGTCATAGAAATCTTCCTGCAACAGCATGCCGTAGTTGATGAAGAGCTTCAAGTCGTCCCACTTCTCCTCGAAAGCCTTGCGGTCGGCCTTGAAGAGCGACTGCAGACGGTCTGCCACCTTCTTGGTGATGTAGGTAGAGATCTTCTTCACGTTGGCATCACTCTGCAGATAGCTTCGGCTTACGTTGAGGGGGATGTCGGGAGAGTCAATCACGCCATGCAGGAGAGTGAGGAAGTCAGGCACGATGCCTTCGACCTGATCGGTAACAAACACCTGGTTGCAGTAGAGCTGTATCTTGTTGCGCTGGAGTTCTATATTGCTCTTGATGCGTGGGAAATAGAGAATACCCGTAAGATGGAAGGGATAATCTACATTCAGATGGATCCAGAAGAGGGGCTCATCGTGCATGGGATAGAGCGTGCGATAGAACTTCTTGTAGTCCTCGTCCTTCAACTGACTTGGGGTAGCGGTCCAGAGAGGCTCCACGTCGTTGATGATATTGTCCTCGGCAGTCTCCACCTGCTTGCCGTCCTTCCACTCGGTCTTCTTGCCAAAGGCTACGGGCACAGCCAGGAACTTGCAGTACTTGTTGAGCAGCGACTCAATGCGGGCCTTCTCCAGGAATTCCTTGCAGTCGTCGTCGATGTAGAGGATGATGTCCGAACCACGGTCTTCCTTCTCTGTTTCTTCCAGTGTATATGAAGGGCTGCCGTCGCAAGACCATTTCACGGCCTTGGCGTCATCCTTGTAGCTGCGGGTAACAATCTCTACCTTCTTGCTTACCATGAAAGCAGAGTAGAAACCCAAACCGAAATGACCGATGATGGCATTGGCCTTGTCCTTGTACTTCTCCATGAAGTCGTTGACGCCAGAGAAGGCTATCTGATTGATATAGCGGTCAACCTCGTCGGCAGTCATACCGATACCGCGGTCGCTGATGGTGAGCGTACCCTTGTCCTTATCCAGGTTTACATGCACGGTGAGGTCACCCATCTCGCCTTTGAAATCACCCTGGGCAGCCAGGGTCTTCAGCTTCTGGGTAGCGTCTACCGCATTGGAAACCATTTCACGAAGGAAGATCTCGTGATCAGAATAGAGGAACTTCTTGATGACAGGGAATATGTTCTCTGTCGTTACTCCGATATTACCTTTTTGCATAGTTATATGTATTTTATAAAGTTTCGTTCACTTTAATCATTTGCAAAAAACGTGCCACAGCCATCTGGATGCTCCATAAAATCATATTACCATGTTGCGCTTGCTCCTTATATATATAATAAGGTATAGGGATGCAAGAAAAGTGATGACTGCTGATTGCCCTACCCCACCAGCTACGAGTGATATGACTCAAAACACGCGCGACAATCGCCTTGATACCCACAAACCCAGCAATCATAAAGCCTAAATAGACAAAAATACGATGAAAACCATCACTTTTCCACTAATTTTCTTTCGTTTTCCAAAAAGATGTAGTACCTTTGCACCCGCTGTCACGTGATGGCAGCAATATAATTCAAACCTAATCATAATTTTACATTAAAAATGGCAACAAAGATCAGATTACAGCGCGGCGGTCGTAAAGGCTATGCTTTCTACAGCATCATTATCGCTGACGCAAGAGCACCACGTGATGGTAGATTTACTGAGAAGATTGGTACTTACAATCCTAACACCAATCCTGCAACTGTAGATTTGAATTTCGAGCGTGCACTCTACTGGGTAGAGGTTGGCGCACAGCCCACCGACACAGCTCGCAACATCCTCAAGGGCGAGGGCGTTTACCTGATGAAGCACCTCAAAGGTGGCGTAAAGAAGGGCGCATTCGACGAAGCTGCTATGCAGCAGAAGTTTGAGGCCTGGAAGCAGGGCAAGGACCAGAAGACCACTACTACTCGTGAGAACGTAGCAAAGGGTAAGAAGGAAGCTGCTGCCAAGGAGCTCGAGCAGGAGAAGAAGATTAACGAGGCTATCGCCAAGAAAGTAGCTGACAAGAAGGCTGCTGAGGCTGCTGCCAAGGCTGAGGCCGAGGCTGCTGCTCAGGCTGAAGCTACCGAAGAGGCTCCCGCTGAGGCTTAATTCTTCACCGGAAAAGAAATTGATATAGGCTGATTTCCGCAAGGAAGTCAGCCTATTATCGTTTGTATGCATCACAATGACGCTACCCCATCCTATCTCCATGATGAGCATGACAGCATTGCCGAGTACCCGTACCATTGTGATGGATTGCCGAGTTGTGGCAGCCAACAAATGAAAATTGCTTCTATACAATGACAAGGCATCATCGTATAGAAGCAATATATGGGGACGAGTCTATCCCGTAGAGTTTATTACATCACACCGTCTTCACGGAGCTTGAGCTGCCAGTTCCATGCACTGCGCATGACGTCATCAAGAGGAGTATCGGCCTTCCAACCCAGCACCTCATTGGCGTGGGTACAGTCGCCCCAAATCTTCTCGATATCGCCTTCACGACGAGGTCCATACTTCCAGTTGAGCTTCACGCCGGTGGCACGCTCAAAAGCCTCGACAATCTCGAGGGTAGAATTGCCCTTACCTGTACCGATGTTGAAATACTCGATAGGCTCGGTTTCCTTGTCAAGCACGCGCGCCATAGCAGCCACATGAGCCTTGGCCAGATCCACTACATAGATATAGTCGCGGATACAGGTACCATCGGGAGTGTTATAGTCGTTGCCGAAGATGGTGAGCTGCTCGCGCACACCGATAGCGGTCTGAGTGACAAAGGGTATGAGGTTGTTGGGCACACCATTGGGCAGCTCGCCGATGAGAGCCGATGGGTGGGCACCGATAGGATTGAAGTAGCGCAGCACGATGCTCTTGATAGGAGCACCACTTTTGATATCGTCAAGGATAATCTGCTCGTTCACCTCCTTGGTATTGCCATAAGGCGAGGTAGCCTTCTGGTGAGGAGCCTGCTCGGTAACAGGCAGATTCTCGGGCTTGGGCTGACCGTATACGGTGCATGAAGAAGAGAAGATGATGCCCTTGACATTATACTTAGGCATAAGTTCCAGCAGGTTGACCAGCGAGATGATATTGTTGTGATAATAGAGCAAAGGCTTCTGCACACTCTCACCCACTGCCTTGGAAGCGGCGAAATGGATGATACCCTCGATGTCAGGGTATTTCTCAAACACCTTCTCTGTAGCCTCCTTGTCACGGAGGTCAACCTTCTCAAAGGCAGGACGGATGCCTGTGATTTTCTCAATACCGTCGAGCACTTTCTCATTGGAGTTAGACAGATTGTCTACTACAACTACCTTGTAGCCTGCCTGCTGCAGTTCAACTGTGGTATGAGAGCCGATAAAGCCAGTACCACCTGTTACCAGAATTGTCTGTTTCATATTGTTTGATATTATGATAAATAATCGTTATTCTACCGTTTATTCGAGCCCCAATGCGGCCTTCAGACCGCTATCCACGCCGCCGAAGCCCATAAATGCGAGACTCAGCAGGCCGGCTGCCACGAGCACGATGGCCATGCCACGCATGCCCTTGGGTATCTGCACCAGAGCCATCTGCTCTCTCATTCCGGCAAAGACGGTGAGCGCCAAGGCAAAGCCCAATGCGGTAGAGAAAGCATAGGCGATGCTCTCCGCCAGCGTATAGTCTTTCTGAATGACGAGGATGGCCACACCCAGCACCGCACAGTTGGTCGTGATGAGTGGCAGGAAGATGCCCAACGCCTGATAGAGGGCGGGCGAAACCTTACGCAGGATGATTTCAACCATCTGCACCAATGCCGCGATGACCAGAATGAAGGCCAGCGTCTGCAGATACTGCAACCCGAGCGGCACAAGTAGTCCATACTGGATAAGATAGGTCACAATGGTGGCCAGCGTGAGCACAAAAGCCACTGCCATACCCATGCCCAGAGCGGTGTCTATCTTCTTGGAGACACCCAGGAACGGACAGATGCCCAAGAACTGGGAGAGAATGATGTTGTTGACGAATATCGCCGAGATGAATATCAGGATATATTCCATAGTCTATGCCTTTTTGAAATGGTTGAACACTGCGACAAGATAACCCAAGGTGATGAATGCACCCGGAGGAAGCACAAAGAGCAGAATGTTGGTAGTCTCGGGCAAGAGGGCACACCCGAAGAGCGACCCTGCGCCCAGAATTTCACGCACGGCACCGAGCAGAGTCAGTGCCAGGGCAAAGCCCAGACCGATACCCACACCGTCGGCGATGCTCGCCAGCGGAGTGTTCTTGCAGGCGAAGGCTTCGGCACGGCCCAATATCACACAGTTGACCACAATCAGCGGGATATAGATGCCCAGACTCTTGTTGACATCGGGCAGATAAGCCTCGATAAACATCTGGAGAATGGTGACGAAGGTAGCGATGACCACTACGAAGACAGGTATGCGCACCTTGTCGGGGGTGATGTTCTTGATGCAGGAGATGACAAAGTTGGTACATATCAGCACTGCCATCGTGGCCAGACCCATCATCAGTCCATTGGTGGCACTTGTGGTGGTAGCCAGTGTGGGACACATGCCCAAGAGCAATACGAATGTGGCATTCTCCTTGATGATGCCGTTTTTGATTATATTGAGTAGATTCATCGTTGTCTATCCTTTCTTTATTTTGGTTGCGCCGGTGTGGGCGTCGGCAGACTGCTGCATATAGGCGGCATACGCCTGGTTTACGGCTTTCAGGAAGGCTCTCGAGGTGATGGTCGAGGCGGTGATGGCGTCTACCTCACCTCCATCCTTGCTCACGGCGAGTGGCTTCACGGCCTTCTTGCCGATGATGTTTCCCTTGCCGTCTTTCTGAAACCACGTGGCAGCCTTGGCGCCAAGTCCTGGCGTCTCAGCGTGCTGCAATACGGTATAACCGGTGATGGTGCCATCATCGGCAAAGCCCACCAGCACACGCAAGTCACCGCCAAATCCCATCGTCTGGCTCTCCACGGCAG
>UMKZ01043436.1_pt1 | contig 18959 bp, 4 predicted proteins | sample 1966441 | NCBI WGS metagenome assembly UMKZ01 (sample SAMEA4836189, study PRJEB28245) | human gut metagenome | biome: gut microbiome; material: fecal sample | place: Denmark | collected 2008
GCATAAACCTTCTTCGCTTCCAGCTTATAGTAAGGCTGTCCGTCCTTAACGCTGTAGCCTGCATAGCTGTTTTCGTAGGCATAAGCACTGCTGCTTGCAAGGATGAGCATTGCTGCTAAAATCGCACTTTTATTCATAAGCTTTCGCTCCTCTACTCTATTATAAGGAAGTTATTTGGTAACGACGTTAACCATCACGCCGCTGCCCAGGTTGCAGGCATTAGCTTCGTCAGTGTCGATATGAACCTCGTCAGCATGCTTTACGCCCGCACGTACCAGAACATTATGCAGTGTTACGGAACGCTCGCCCTCTGTCTGGATATCAACGATATCACCGTCCTTCAGGCCGTATTTCTCAGCGGTTTCCGGATACAGATGCACGTGACGTGCTGCGATAATAATACCCTCTTTCAGCTCCAGCTCGCCCTTCGGACCGATGAGCTTAGCGCCTGCGCTGCCTGCGATATCGCCGCTGTTGCGGATAGGAGCATCAAGGCCAACCTTGCGTGCGTCAGTCAGAGAAAGCTCAATCTGAGTTTCCGGACGAAGAGGACCGATGATACGCAGCTTCATGGAATCCTTGGGAGTTACCATGGTAATCTGTTCTTCGGAAGCAAACTGACCAGGCTGGCCAATCGGCTTTTTAACGTGCAGCTCGCTGCCTTCACCAAATAAAATATCCATATGCTCACGGCACAGATGTGCGTGACGTGCAGAAACACCTAAAACTATCGGAAATTGCATTGTATGTCACCTCATAAAATAATTTTTTGTTTATATACTTATTATAGCTTGAATTGTGGTAATTGTCATCAGTTATCGAAATTTTTTTCATATAATAGGATATCAGCTACAGGCAAAGCTTCTTTTTCCTACATATATACAGGTATACAGGCAAAAAAATAGGACCAGGCTTCCCCAGTCCTATTATTACACAAGATTTTTTTAGAATTGACCGCTTACCATGAAATGGATGCGAGTTGAATCTACATCAGTATTATTGATTTCCTTAATCAAAGGCACGCCCAATGTTACCACAGCACCGATGTGCTTGGTGATGTTGCTGCGCACGCCCAGGCCACAGCTTGTCAGTACATGGCTGTCAAAGGCACTGTCGCCAAAGACCTGTCCATGATCCATAAAGGCGAAGGCACTGGTCTTTTTGTCCTTAGTCACAGGCACGGAATATTCCAGGCCAACACTGTAGCCACTGTCGCCGCCAAGCAAGCTTTCTTTGTAGCCGCGTACGCTGTACATACCGCCAATGTAGAACTGACGGGCGGAAGGCAGATAATTGTTGAAGCCACGCTGTGCGTCCAGGCGCAGGCTCAAAAGCTGCCCATGCTGATACATTTTCTGGTACAGGCCATTAAGCTGGTACAGGGAAAAATCCTTGTCCTTATCGGCAATATTGGTATGCGTACCGGCGTTAAAGCTGTGCTTTTGGTAGATAACAGAGCTTGCGCCGTAATTAGTTACGGAATAGCCTGCCGTAACGCCTTTAATGGTATCATCAAGCCAATGCTGGCCGCTGAAATCAGTCTTGGAATTTTGCTGGCCGTAATCAAATGTTGCCTCAGTACGAATCTTTTCCGTCACTACTAACGGCTGGCTCAGGCCAACGTTCATAGCATAAGCATGACCGCGTACATTCAACGGCTCCAGCTGTCCGTCCGTAATGTGAACGCTGTTGGCGCTGTACTGCAGGTTCAGCTTGGTACCGCTATGTCCTAAGGGCCTGCTGTAGCCAAGGCCGAAGGATTTGGTGCCGTCGCTCAGCATCGTATTCAGCGTCAGCGCGTCACGCACACCTGTCAGGCTTCTGTCCGTAAAGAACAGGCCGCCGCGGTATTCGCCGCTCGTATCACTGCCTGCGTTATCACTGTAAACAGTCCAGGTAATGTTTTGCGGTTCATAAGCGCTGATGACGTAATCCGTAGTTCCCGGCTCACTGCCGGCCTGCAGAGAAATGCGCAGCTGCACGTCATTAGCAGCGTTAAAGCGCAGTAAATCGTCATTCAGCTTGTTGATGTTGGCAACCTCACCCTGCTTCAGGCTCATACGCTTGCTGATGTATTTGCTTTTGGTATACTTGTTGCCCTGCACCTCAACAGCATTCGTTTTGCCTTCGATAAGCTCAATTTTTACCGTACCGTTTTTAATTGTCTGTGCCGGCAAAATTGCACGACAGGTAAAGTAACCATTATCAAGATACAACTTGTTAATTTTATTCACCAGCTCGTACAAATCCTTGACGCCAACCTCTTTACCGATATATTCGTCCGTCAGCTTCTGCAGCTCTGCCTGCTCCAGTACAGTGGATTCATCCAGCTCCAGCTTTTCCAGCTTAAAGGTCACTGCCGCCTGCTGCTCCGCATCAGGCTTTTCGCTACCCTGCTCTACCTTGCTGCTTGCCTTGGCCTTGTCCTCTGCAATCTGCTTGGCAACACGCTGGCGCTCCATATACTCTATCGCTCTGTTGGCTGCCACACCGGCGTTGTTCAGGCCGCTTTTATGGAATTCTGCTGCCTGCTCATCTGTAGGCCCTGCAAAAGCAACGGCACTGCATCCCAGCAAAAGCGTAACCAGAAGCAAGCTTGTTTTATTAGTAATCATCGTCAACACCCCTTTGATATACATAACTTTGCTGCATCTGGCAGACTAATTAGCCTGCCAGATGAGCTGCATTATTTTTTTATATTCCTTTTCCAGATGCTTGATGATTACATCCAGCACGGTATAAATCATGTCGCCCTCCAGCCTGCCGTTTTGGCAGAGCAGGCAGCTGTCCAGGTAGAGTGAACCGTCATCTGTAAGATAATATTTGAACACCTTATATTGACGGTTCACCTTGTTGATTTCCCTCAGAATAGCCACTTCGTTAGTCTCATTGACAGCATTTGCTGCAAGTTGCACGCGAAGCATACCATAAATACTGCTGTCCAGGATGACCAGCGTCGGAAGACGCTGGCCTTCAACAACAATGTGAGAACGGAAGACCACTGTGTTCAGCTTATCCTCGCTAATCTGTTCAATAGCAAAGCAGGTAATCTTCTTATCATCCAGATATTTGATAAAAGCCTCTGCCTTTTTGTTCATCAGCGTTTCCTCCTATGCTTCTACAGTGATTTTTACGGGTTCACTCTTGTTATCGTCTTCATCCAGGTCATACAGGTCATAGCGGAAGTATTGTGCTACGACAGGTGCATGATTAATGTCATATTCCTCCGCTTTGTTCTCGTTGAGCTGCTGCAGCATATGGTCTACAGCGGTAAAGCGTTGGTCATAAACATAATCGTAATTGCGCAGGTCAAGCAGTGCGCCGTTGCTGTGCTGAATGTTCGGCTGTGCAGTGAAGTGCAGGTACATCCATTTATCCGGGTTAGTACCACCCTCCTGCTGCCATTCTTTCAGATTTTGCGCCGGGTTGTTCACTGCAATATTGTTCCAGTAAGCGCTGGCGCTGCCGTCACGCTGCGGCGGTGCGCCCCATACAGCAGTCTTCATATGCTTATTGCTGAAATGCGCAACATTGTTGACTACCAGCTTATCAATATGGAACATGCCCTCGCTTACTTTAATAGAGCCGTTATTGAGCCACAGATGCTCGAAGCGGACACCCTTATTAGTAATAATCTCACCAATATTCAGCTTGTCAATAGGCTTATCAGGCTGTGCACCATCCGGAACGATGGTCAGAAGGCCATCAGCACCCACACGCTGCTTAATCTTGTTCAGATCAATATCGCTGCCCTGAGCAATAATCTTGGTACCTGCGATAATATTGTCAACCTTCAGGTGCTTGCCTTCGGTCTTCAGCTGCAGAGCTACCAGATTGCCGTCGATTTTTGCCAAGGTAAGATTGCCGTTGGCAATGTCGATAAGCGCGTTGTTGGTAGCATAAATCTCGTGCAGGTCAACATCTCCGGCACCCTTGATCTGCAGTGCGAAGTTGCCGCTGTTGATATCACCCTTGTCGCCAAGAGCTTTGAATTTGTTGTCATGGTCGGTTACACTACCGTTCTGCAGTACGTCGATATTGATGTTGCCATGCTCGGCAGTTACATCGCCGCCGAAGGTGATGTCGCCTTTAGCTGTGTCTGTCTGCAGGTGGATGTTGCCAGCCGTGCTGTTGATAATATCTTCGGTAGTAATGCTGCCTTTGGCGTTGTAATCAACATTCTGCTGAGCCTTAACTTGTCCGCTGGTCGTAATGCTGCCGCCTGCGTTCAAATCTACGTTAGCATTAGTAGAAGTGAGGTTACCACTAGCAGTGATGTCTCTCGCTGCGTCGATATCTACGTCGTTGTTCGCTGTTACGTTACCGGTATTTACATTGCCAGTGCTGGAGTTGAGCGCTGCTTTACCAGTTTGTGCAGTAACATCGCCGATGGTGTTAATATTGCCGTTAGCATTGGCTGTTACGTTGTTAAGCGCATTTAATGTGCTATTCGTCGTAATTTTGCCGCCTGCATCCAGAGTAATTTCACCATTGTTAGAGATAAGATTTCCGCCTGCAGTAATATCTTGTTTTGCGTCGATATCTACTGCCTGACCAGATGTTATGTTCTGGGTATTTACGCTGCCACCTTTAGAGTTGAGCTTTGCTTTACCGTTTTGTGCAGTAACATCGCCGTTGGTATTGATATCGCCGTTAGCGTTCGCAATTACGTTGTTATTAGCATTTACTGTGCTATTCGTTGTAATGCTGCCGCCTGCCTTCAAATCTACGTTAGCATTGGTAGAAGTGAGGTTGCCGTTAGCAATGATGTTCTGCGCTGCGTCGATATCTACGTCGTTGTTCGCTGTTACGTTACCGGTATTTACATTGCCAGTGTTGGAGTTGAGCGCTGCCTTACCGGTTTGTGCAGTAACATCGCCGATGGTAATGATATTACCGTTAGCATTGGCAATTACACTATTGTGAGCATTTACTGTGCCTTTGGTCGTAATGCTGCCGCCTGCCTTCAAATCTACGTTAGCGTTAGTAGAAGTGAGATTGTCGTTAGCAATGATGTTCTGCGCTGCGTCAATGTCTACATCTTTATTAGCTTTAACGTTCTTTGTTGTTACGTTACCTGCGCTGGAGTTGAGCTTTGCTTTACCGTTTTCTGCAGTAACATCGCCGTTGGTGCTGATATCGCCGTTAGCGTTGGCAATTACATCATCATGAGCATTTACTGTGCCTTTGGTCGTAATGCTGCCGCCTGCGTTCAAATCTACGTTAGCGTTAGTAGAAGTGAGATTGCCGTTAGCAGTAATATCTTTCGCTGCATCGATGTCTACTTCGTTGTTGGCTGTTACATTACCGGTATTTACGTTGCCACCCTTGGAGTTGAGCGCTGCCTTACCGGTTTGTGCAGTAACATCGCCAATGGTGTTGATATCGCCTGTTTGAGTAATAATCTCAACATCACCATTGGCAGCAGTAATACTCTTATCTGATGTAAACCCGGTAGTTGCATTAGCTTTAACATGCCTGTTGGCATTGATAATGCCTCTAGTAATTATGCTGCCGTCACCGGTGGTCAAGAGCACATCTTGTGCAGAAGTAATATTAGCGTTCAGCTCAATATTACCTTTACCGGTATTTGCAGTAACATCGCCACTGGTGGAGGTCAAAGTGCCGTCGGATTTAATGTTGCCATTTTCTGTAATCAGGCTTACTTCAGTACCTCTGATATTACCGGTATTAGTAATATTGCCGCTACCGGTTTCCGTCGTGATTACCACAGCCTCATCAGAATCAATATCGCCACTGTTGATTACATCACCGTTTTTAGCTTGGATATTAACAACCTTTTTAGCCTTAGTAGTACGTTTGACATTATCTATAACGTTATCGTAAGTCTTGAGGTTGCCAAATTCTTCAGCTTCACTGGTAAACGTAGCAGCATCAGGTAAAGTAATGCTTCCGGCATCATTGATATAGCTCACTGCGCTCTCAGCTTCAACCTGAGATACAACCTTCATATTGCTGGTAATATTGCCATTTTGGTAATTATGTACTGTAACATCACCATCATTCTTATGAGCGATGACCACAGTTAAATCATGTGTACCAGCATTAGCAATATTGATTGCACCTTTGCCCATATTGGCTACATCAATATCCTTCAAGGTATTCTTTGCGCTGCTCAGATCAATACCATTTAATGCAGATGCAACAACCTTATCAGCGATAATACGGCTATTGGCGTTTTGTGTAATGCTGCCGGCCGCAGCATTTTCACCGAGGTTACGCACTGCACTTGCTACAAGGTTAACCTTCTTAGCCGTCAGTACAGCATTTTCATTCAGGCCTACATTGTTGCGGGCAGAAAGAATAATGTTCGCATCAGCATTAGTAATAGCTGCATTAACAGCAATGCTCTTTTCTGCTGTCATGGTAACATTACCGCTTGCATTGTTGTTGACCGCACCCTTAATGTTGAGATTGCCGTTTGCAGCTACATCAACAATGCCTTTGGCAGTGATGCCATTGATAAACATCGTGCCATTAGCTTCAGCATTTTCCGCAATAGTCGTGCTGATGCCTTGCAGGTAAACATCCTTCCCGGCAGTTACGCTGATTCCTTTATCGGTGTGATTATCATCCGCATTTTTGATACGCAGCTTATGCTCTGCAGAGCCTGCGCTTCCGCCTGCTTCAATGGTAATAGTACCGTTGTTGCTTTCGTTGTTGATATATCCCTGTGCAGTAGTATCTTCTTCATCAGCACTGATAATATCGCCTTTAGCCTTAAGCACGATATCACCCTTAGCCGCTACGCTGACAATCTGCAGTGCATTATCGCCTACCTGCTCAAGATATACTCCATTAGTACCGGTAGCCGTAACCTTACCGTTATTGTTGATAGTCAACAGCTTATCAGCTTTACCAACGCCGCCAGTGCCGGCCTGCAGCAGCAAATCCTTACCGCTGATAGCCGCACCTTCGCCATTATGCAGGTTATAAATGCCGTTATTACTCTGCAAGCGTACATTGCCGTCTGTTTTAATAGTGTCAATGTTCAACGGATTATCAGTTGCGTCCTTACGGTTTGTAATGTAAACATTTTCCGTAGCATTAACGCTAAGCTTGCCGTTAGCACTCGTCAGCTGCATTCCCAGCGGATTCTTAGGCGTAATCGTCGCTATACCTGCATTCTTATCCCATTTTACTGTAGAAGCAGAAGCATTAACAAGCTTCTTCAAATCGTCAACTCTATCGCTGATGCCTTTCAGCTCAATTTTTGTAACAGTATCGCTATCCAGACCTACACTGCCCTTGGCCGCATTAATCGTAATGCTTTGACCAATGAGGTTAGGTGCTTTAGAAATGTTATCGCCGGAATCGGAGCTAGGATTGATAATGCTGTCCTGAATTGCATAGAGCAGCTGATTTTCTGTCCAGCTTCTGCTTGCATCAGTCAATTCACTGATATGCTTTTGAGCAGTATCGGATTGCAGATAAGCGTCAGCATTCGTATAACCATTATAGCGAGCTTGCAAATCCTGATAGCTGTCATAGCTGCCGAAGATGGCTTTCATATCTTTATCGCCGATCTTAGGAGCATTATAGGTGTTCCAGGATTCAGTGCTCATCTTGCTTCTTGCATAGACCTCAGCATTCGCACTGCCTGCACATTTAGCCTTCAAAGCAGCATAAGCTGTTTTACCTGTATTATATGCTTCAAGTGCCTTTTGATAGTCTGCTTTTGTTTTATATCCTGCTTCCTGAGGAATATTCTTATCATCAGTATAATAAATAGATTGATTCTGATAATCCTTGAATTCCTTAGTCAGAGCATCATAAGAAGCCTTGGCATTTTTATAAGATTCATAGGCTGCTTTTTCAGCATCGGTAAGCTTGTTATCCTGATAGTAAGCATCAAGGTCTTTATATTGCTTGAATTCATCAGTAACCTGCTGCTTATATTCATCTACATCCTGCTTTTGCTTAGCAGTATAGCTTCCCTCGCCGGAAATCAGTCCCAGATCCTTCCACTTCTGAATCAAAGCGTCCGTATCGCCGCGGTCAATAATCTCGCCATCAGGCAATGCGTCCACTACATTACCTTCGGTAACATTAATTGTTACATCACCATGCTCAGACTTAATCTGACCTACGCGCATATCGCCTTCAGTCTGGGTAAGATTAATATTACCCTTAGCGTTTGCATTGATGCTTGCAGACAGGCTGTCAGTTGCATCCACAACCTCAGTACCGGCTTTAATCTGCAAGGTACCGTTGCTGCCAATTGCGCCGTTGATACTGCTAAGATCAATCCTCTTGCCGATGATGGAGGCAGCGTTACCCTTTTGGTTAATGTTGCCGTCCGCAGAGAGATGAACTTCATCGTTGCCGCTATTGACAATAGAACCAACCAGCACATTGCCGGCCTTGCCATAAGCACCTGCCACAGTGATATCAATATCGCCGCTCTTATTATTAGCTGCAGACAAGTTAACGGTGTCACCGATTGAAGTAATGCCAATGTTGTTGATACCGGTCTGAGCAAGCAGATTTACATTATCGCTGACCATGTTCACACCGTTTTGAGTGATAGAACCATTGTTGGAGGTCAGGTTAATGCTGCCGCCGACAGTGCTTGCCAGCTTACCCTTGATATCAACGGAACCGTTAGAATTTACGTTGATATTGCCATTATCATGACCGATAAATCCGATGTTGATGGGGTTATCAGCTTTTACGCTGGCAACGTATTGCTGCGAAGTACCGGTATGACGAGTCCAGGTATAACGCTCCCACTTAAACCAGCCAAGGAAGCCGCTGCTCCAGCGTTCAGGCTCGCCAGGACCGGTTTTGGTGTTATCTAATACTTTGTTGTCATAAATAACGGAGAAGTCACTGCTGTTTACGGTGTTGCTGTTTATCTTGCCGATATATTCACCGTTGAGTTTAGGATTTTTCGCGGAGTCGCTTGTTTTTATAGGATTATTATTTTGTTCAAACTCTGTAAGCTTGGTATCATCCATTGTTTCAACAAGGCCCCACAGACCTGCTTTAACGGTATTCTGATAAGTTTTGGAGGTAGATACAGTCTGACCTGTAGTCCAGTTATAACGCAAGCCTGTTTGAGGATTGTATTCTGATGTACTGACATTTGTTCCATGAAGCTTGTTGATATCGCTGATAGCATACTCTTTAGCACCGGAACGGGTAATTTCCGTCAGCTTACCTCTGCCTGTATCAGTAATGCTGATCAGGCCATCAGATTTATTGCTTACTAATCTGCCAAGCTGCAAGGTATTAGCAGTATTATTGGTAACAGCAACATTATAAGCACCGTCGAGAGCTTTTATCGTGCCACCACCGGTACTGCTGATACGACCGGTCAGATAAATCTTGCCACCATTAACATCTACGTCAGGTACAACAAGCTTGCCGGTAGCAGGATTATAATAAACATCCAGCTGACGCTTATAGCTCTTAGTAGCTTCATCCCATACGTTCTTGCCCGTAACTACTCTATACTTAGTACCGTTAGTTACCACTGCATCAGATAAGCTGCCGCCTTTGTAGCGGTTTTTAATATTGTTGATTTTAGCAGCAATTCCATCATCAACAGTAACATAATAATCAGCATAGCCGCTCTGCATATAACCGTTAATGTTGATATCAGAAGCATTGATGTAAATATTTTCACCAACAATCATATTGCCGGATAAATCATTAGCTTTAGTAGCGTTCTTTACTTCGCCGCTGATATTTTCGGTATGTTCATAGCCGTATTTGTCATCAAACTCCTTCTTCAGAGCATCATATTTAGATTGATACTGACTCTGAACACTGCCACCGATATTGGTAATACCATCAGTATAGCCCTGGCTTACACTGCCACTTGCAGCTGTAAGATGAGCTTCCTTGCCGCTTACGCCTGCACTGCTGTCAGCAGAAGCACCTTGAATGATAATATTGTTTGCCCTACTGGTGATATTTACGACGCCTTTTTTAGCATTAACATAGCCATTGATTTCAATATCAGCCTTAGGCTTAGTTTCGATAGTCTGTTCTTTACCGTCAACAGTAACCTTTGCCTGAACATGACTGCCACCATAGTTACCGTCTACAGTAATTGTGCCGCCAGTACCTGCTTCTGCAGTAGGTGTTACCTTGCTGAATTGGGAACTCTTTGCTTTATCAATATTCAGCTCGTTGATGGTCTTATTATAATCATTGGACTTCAAGCCCACGCCATTATAGTTAATTTCACCGCCAGCATCACCTACAGTAATATTATTGATCTTCATGTAGAGATTGGTGTTGTTGGTAACCGTAACCTCAGGCGCACCCTTAGCCTCCATTGTACCGGAGCCTGCAAGTGTATCCGTGGTAATATTGATGTTACCGCCGGAAGCAACGATATCAGGTAAAGAGATATAGTCAATAGTTGCGCCCTTAATAGGAGCAAAATAAACTTTACCGTCACTGCCTTTAATCTCTTCAATAAGCCCCATAGTCTGCAGTTCGCCGGTAATACGCTGCAGTTCGGCCTTATAGCCAAGATAAGCAGTAGAAGTGGTGTCCTCGCTATACTCATTCATGAGCTTGCGTACCTGCTCATAACGCTCAAACAAGGTAGTACCGTAATCCATAGTACCGATAACGATATCATCCTTATTGATACCGTCGGAAGCAGTTATCTGATTACGCAGCTCGCTCTCGCCAATCGCGTTATTACCGGAACCATTGTTAACACCATCACGAACAGCGCTATCCAGGAATACTAAAGCACCATCTTTACCAATCGTAATAAACTGCTTGTTCTGCACACCGGCAGTCAGTGTACCATCAGCCTGAATATAATTATTGCTGTGTTTATTTTTCGGCTCATTATCTCCTATTGTAGAGCTGGTGTAGTTTTCGTCCTTGTCGCTGTAATACCAGTTGTACATTACAGAGGTATCACGGATAGTTTCCGTGCCTGCATCAGCATACAGATTAATATTGCGCACGCTGGAAATATTGCTGCCCTTATTCAGAGTAACGTTATTATTCTGCAGGATATCATCCTTCAGCTTAGGCTTGCCCAGACCAAGCGCTGTTTTGTTGTATGCCTCGGAATCAACATTGAGCTTCAGCTTGCCGGCTGCACCATTAATATCGCTGCCTGCATACAGATTAACATCGTTCATGCTGTAAAGCGCAGCATTGCCATCTACAGTAATGCTGTTATTACGTGTAGTTTTATTGGTTACATCACTGGATGCACCGCCAATTGCAGCGCCCTGAGTATCAGCAACACCAATAACGTTAATTGTCATGTTATCAACCGCAGCCAAAGTAATATCCTTGTCGGCCTTGGTTGTCTTCAGCTTAGCACCGGAGCCTACAGTAATGCTGTCATCTGCTTTAACTTCGTTATCAACATCAACCCAGGTAAATGCACCTGCGCCGGCAGCTTTAATGTAACCGCCAATATTTACGTCAGCATCAGTTTCAGCCTCATAATCCTGTGCACCGGCTGTCGTAATCTTGGCGCTGCCAAGATTAATTGTAGCCTTCTTGTCAATTATGTTATCCAGTACGGCACCCTGTACATTAACACCGCCGTAACCGCTGCCTTTCACAGCATATTTCTCGCTGTCGCCAACAGTTACTGTATTATTAGCATTAATAGTCAGGTTGTTTGCACCGGTAAGGGTTAAACCATCTGTATTAACCTTAGTTTCGCCCTTAATTTCATTAGAAGCCTTGGTTGCGCTTGCACCGATAACAGTAGCCTTCAACGCATCTGCAAGCAGATTAGCCCTGTCATTCTGCAACGCATTGATTTTTACATCACCGTTAACATTCAGGTTGCCATTGACTGTAGTGGTAGTGTTGGCATTCATCCTGTTCTCGGCATAAGCTGCCAGATCAGCACTCACCAAGCCGCCGCCGCTGCCGTCAGCAGTAGTCAGATTATCACCGGCTCCGCTTGCAGTAACGTTCAGGCTGCCAAGCAGAAGCTCATTGCTGCCTGCGTTCAGACTAGCATTGGTCGCAGATGTATTGTTTGTTTTAGCAACATTATTGCCGCTGGAGAAAACACCGCCGATATTTACACCACGGGCATCGGCAAAAGCTGTTGTGCTATTATTACTGCTAATATTCAAAGCAGTTACACCGACAGTTTTCTTAGTCTCCGTAAAGGTAGAAGTGCCATCGTCGCTATAAACAGTCTTCTTACTGGTAACAACCTCCCTGGTTTTTCCTTTAATGGCACCTACATTAACATTAGCAGAAGCATTACTCTTGGCTGTTGCTACGTTAGCACCGACATTTATCAGACCGCTGCCGCTGTTACCTTCTGCTTTCGCTTCGGCATTCTTCATGCCGTCCTGAGCGTAAATGTCCGCCTGCAGGTTAGCCTCATCAACTAAAAGCTCGTCACCATTATTAACGGTTACATTCGCACCGCCATTGGCAGTTGCAGTTGCTACGGCAGCATTTGCGCCATAGGTCAGAGACGCAGCTACACTATCTGCCACAGCCTTTACTGCAGGACTGGCCTTCGCATTAACGTTCAAAGTATTTGCAGTAAAGGTGTTCTTTTTAGATGTATCATTTGCTTTACCAAGCGTGATATTGCTTGTACCGTTATCAGTAGCATCAGCTACTACAGCACTGCCAGTTGCCATACCTGCACTGCCGCCCGTTGCATGAGCAGTAACAGTATTACGCTTATCAGCAGTAATATCGATTGTTGCGGCTTCAACGTCAGATTTTGCTACAACAATGTCATTAGTGCTTTCATTTCCGGCAATCGCAGTAATGGAACCAAGAGTTACAGCGCCAACTGCTACACCCAAAGCATTTGCATTAACCTTGCTCTCATCCTCAGCCTTTACTTCAATCTTATTCGCATTATTTAAAGCAGCACCATCAAGCTCAACCTTATTAGCACCGTTGAGCTTAGCAATGCCAACAGCAACGTTTAAGCCTGCCATGCCGCCGGTACCCTGGTAAATGTTCATATTAGCCGTACCAGCCTGCTTGGAAGCAATTGCGATCTCATTTGCAGAAATCATGCTGTTCTTCACAGCTACACCGCTGTTGCGTTTAACATCAAGGATACTGAACGTGCCTGTAGCAGAAACTGCACCGACAGTTGCACCGCCCGAAGTGATATTAGTATTAGTTGTAGTGTTCGCTTTAATATCAGCTTTATTAGAGGCGGTAATATTGCTGCCTTTATCAATGATTACCTTTACGCCCTTAGCATCATCCTTGCCACCGCGACCGGCAACAGCACCGCTTTGCAGCTTATCGGCAGTTAAGCCGCTGCTCATCGTCAAGGTAATATCCTTACCGTCAGCATCCTTAGCTGCTGAAGAATCACCAAGCACGTTCTTCTCACCGGAAGCGCCAAGTGCGTCAACAGTATTTTGCTTGTCGCTTGCTACTACATCATCTTGGTTAGCGATAGCCTTATCAGTCTGCTTATAAACGCTGCTGATATCAAACTTATCGCTGTTACTCATAACGTTTTGATTGTTAGCCTCTTCGCCCTTGCCGTTGAAGCCATCAGCAGTATCAACGCCGTATTTATCGCTTACCGTAGTGCCGATATTAGTTATCAAAACACTAGCGTTGACAGCAATACCGCCGATGCCGGCACTTACAGCAGTTTGAGCAATATTTCTTTCTTCATCAGCGAGCAGAGTAATATTATCCGCATGCAGCTCGCTGTTATTTACGGTCGTTACTACGGACGTATCAATAGTATTTACACCAACAGCCACGCCTGCTGCGCCTAAACCGGCACTGCCGGTACCGGAAGCAAATTCGGTCTTCAGTTTATTATCAGCCGTAACCGTAATATTCTTAGACTGCTTGTTGTCTTCACCGATAGTGCTGTTTTCCACGGTAGTATAGACTGCGTTATCCATATTGTTGATGGTGATAACACCACTTACACCTGCACCGATAGAAGCAGAAACGGCAGCATTAGCAGCTTCACTCAAAATATCTGTATCATTTTTAGCCGTAACAGCAACGTCTGCAGTATCATCACTATAATGCTTAATTTCACTATTGCTCAGCGTAGCCTCAGTTTTGCTGCCATCATTGAACACTGCAACAGCAGTGCCAAGAGAAGCACCGCCAAGAGCACCTGTCAGCACAGCAGAATTACCAAACAGCTGAACCTTATTGATATGGTCAGCATTGACAGTCAAGCCATTATTCTCGCCGGTAATATTTTCCACCTTCGCTGTCGTTGTCGCAGAAGTCTTGAGCACAGAGGTAGTACCTGCAACACCAACGCCTGCATAGGCGCCGCCCGCTGCCGCAACACCAATGGAGTTCGACAGGATATCGTGCTTATTGAATGCATTAACCGTCAGCGCATTAGCATTAACCGTATTTTTCTCGGTACCGTTGCCAACAAGCTGCGCAGTTACATTACGGTTCATAATGTTGCTGTCGCTTGCTTCGCCTACAGCAACACCTGCATTAGCAGAAGCTGCCACTGCCGCAGAGCCTACATGGCTGTCAATTTTCGTATTATCGTTTGCACGCACATTTACATTAGCAGTACCAGCAATATTGCCTGCATTGGCCTTATTGATAGCAGTTGCTTCAACACCAGCCACAGTTGCGCCCTGAATGCTGTTCACAGCCACAGTACCGCTGGCTGCCCCTGCCCCAGTAGAGGTTAAAGCCGCACCGGCAGTAATAACAACGTTGTCAATTTCGTGTGCGCTGTCCGCATTCACGAGCAAGCCTGTCTTATTCTTATCCTGCTTGCTATCCTTCGCATATTCAGCTACAGTAATGCCTTTATCATTGCCTTCTGCCGTAATATCAGAGCTGGTAATCGTTGCCTGCGTATCGCCGCTGATAACGTTCACAGCAGTAGACAGACCGCCTGCAGCATAGCCCTGACCAACAGCAGCAGCCAAAGCACCAGCATAATTTCTGATATGCTCTCTGCTGTCAGCCAGCACGCCCAGCGTACCCTTTGCGTTAATATCTGCACCAGAAATAGACGCCAGCGTATCGTTTTTAATATTATTAACTGCTACGTTGCCCGCGAGTGCGCCGCCCTGACCAGTTGCAGCAGCCACACCGATGCCAACATTTATAATATCAACATTAGAATCAGCCTCTACCTTGCCGCTCTGCAGATTCATTTTACCGCCGGTAATAGAAGCCTTAGTATCATTATCGCTGTTTGTAACTGCCACAGCAGCGCCACCGGCAAAGTTCGCCGTGCTGAAGGCAACAACGTCAGCACTAGTGATAGCCTCGCTCGTATTTTGCGCAGTAACACTCAATGCGGCATTCTGCTTAGCTTCTTCCTCATCAACATCGACGCTGCTCACAGCAGCCTCTACATTCTTATGCAGAATGGTAGTAGCAGCACTGCCCTGCGCCGCAGCACCAGTCTGACCTGTCTGCACTGCTGCACCCACAGCAATTGCCAGCATTTTCGATTTATTCTCAGCCTGAACATCAATTGTCGCAGCCTTATCAGTTTTAATCTTCGTATCAGTCAGCTTAGCAAGCGTATTTTGCTTATCATTTTCACCATTACCAACCTCATTATAAGCAACGGCACCGCCCAGACCGGCATTTCCTGTCGAAACAGTAACGCCGCCGCTAATAGCCTTCAGCTGAGTGCTGTCGACCGCTTTAATATTCACAGCATCAATATTAGTAATCGCATTACCCTTGCCGACAACATTTTTACCAACAATTGCTTCGGTATTGTTCACGCCCTTATTGACTGCAACATCACCGCTCAAAGCAGCGCCCTGCTGCCCAGCCTGTGCAGCAACGCCAACTGCCACAGCATAGGCCTCACTGTTGTTGTCTGCTGCCACGCTAAGCGCAGCGTCTTTATCATCAGCTTTGTCGTTCAGCTTACTGCCATAAACGTAAGCACCGGTCGTGTTGTGCAAAATATTCGTAGCGGTCGCCAAGCCACCCGCAACCTTACCTTTAGACACACTAACCTGACCAGCTACATTGATAAGGCGAGATTTATTTTCAGCCTTAGCTTCAATAGCATTAGCAGTAATCGAGCTGTCCTTGATAGTCGCCGTGGTATTATTGTTAAGCTGCATTACGCCGACAGAACCGGCGATATTAGCAACGCCCTGCTGTCCAGTGCTTACAGCCATGCCGGCTGCAGCGCCCACCATCAGCGTATCGCTTTCAGCCTTCGCCTTAACAGTATCGGCATTGATAGTCGCACCTTTGATATGCGTCGTGAAATTGTTGCTGATTTTTTGGTTGACAGCAGCAGCGCCAGCCGTAAACTTGCCTTGAGAGCTTGTATTAGGAATAATGGACACTGCACCGGAAACGATTAAGTTACCCTTCTTATCGTCAGCTTTGAAAGCAACTGCCGACCTGCCATCATCGACCTGCTCCTGTCCGTCTGCGCCCTTACCAAGCTTATCCTTATTAACGCTTACGTTGGCATTAGTAGCGTTAACGTCGGCCATAGTATCCTTGCCGTCAACGTCAAAGCCAGCGTCAGCCAAATCCTTAAGGTGTGTAGGGTGTGCAGTTGTAGCGATAATCTCGCCGTCAAAAGCCTTAGCATCAATTTCTTCAGCATTGATAGTCTTACCCTCATTACCCTCAATAGTAACATTTACCTTATTATCAAGCTGATTGTTAGCAAGGGCAGCCTGCAAACCATTGCCGTTTTGGCCCTGGATAACACCGACACTCAATGCTGTGCCAACCTGTACCAAATCGGTCTGCGCATAGGCCTTTAATTTGCCGACATCATTTAAAGCGCTATCAGTAATTTTGGACTGGATATCATTGGCAGCATGCAGCGAAGAAAATGCCGCACCAATACCAATGCCGCCACCCTTAGCATATTGCGCCGTAATGCCGCCAGCCACCTGGATATCTTTGCTTCTAGCGGTATTGGCAATATCGGTTTTGTCCCCCCCCAGATGCACTTGTATTAACATTGTTCATTACAGCATGTGTACTATTGTTGATTTCATTTACAGAAGCGGATACACCGGCGTTCACAGACGTAGTACTGCCAGTCTTAGCCGTGTCTACACCCAGCGCCAAGCCCGCAGCAACTACAGCACCCTCGCGCGCTGCCTCGTTATCAATGCTCTTCGCATTAGTGATAACTGCATCCTTAATCTGCGCAGTAACGCCTGTCTTGACACCATTATAGGCAACTGCTCCAGCCAAGGTGCCGCCAAACTGGCTGCTTCTATCGCTAGCGCCCTGTTTTTTAAGCGCAGCTGCACCACTGTAGGCACCAATCATGCTCTCGTCCGCAGCGCTGACGCTGACAGTTTTTTGTTTACCAGCAGCATTTACCTTTACGCCTTCAAGCAACGCCGCGGTATTGCCTTGAACAAGGTTAACCGAACCGCTGCCTGCACCGCTGAGCTGCGCTGGGAGCTTAAAGCCCTTGCCGCTAGAGCCGGAAGCGCCGATGCTGCCAGTTTGGTTTGCACCGGAGGTTGTGCCGGCAACGCTCACGCCTGTAATAGTACCAGAGGTTTTTGCATTGATTCCCAGCTTGTCAGCAGCTACGCTGCCTTTCGGTTGCTCTGCCTTAGTACCCAAGTGCGCATTCAAGCCTTCAGCTTGCGCACCGGAAGCATCCTTACCAGCCAACTGATCATAAACAAGCTGGCGCAAATTACTTACTTCAGCACGCTCGTCATCCTTCGCATCGCTGTCATTATCAGCTACCGCAGCAATGTTGTTCACATTATAATCAACGATGCCAATGGACGCACCCATAGCTGTGCCACCAGCAGAGGTTCTATCGAAAATAATGTTGCTGATAGTCGTATTGTTATTCGCATCCAGCGCCACTTTTTGGGCCGCACTGATAGAAGCCTCATCGTCAACGCTGATGATGCTGTTAGATTGACCTTCCATATAAGCGAACATACCGGTAATGCCCTGATTAGTAGCCTTGCCGCCGCCAAAGGTAATCGCCGTATGCTGCAAATCGTTTTCCGCTGCTAGGTTTACATCTTTGCCAACAAGACTAACGCCCTCGCCTACAACGACCAGACTGTTTACATCCGCATCATGCACGCCCACGCTGCCGCCAATCGCTGTCGACGCGCCACTGGTATTGCTAACAGTCGGGATAAAGTATTTTGTTTTTCCGTTCAACGCAACGTCATGCTGTTTAGCAGCTGCAGAAATGTTGAGCTCGCCCTTCGCGTCAGCTACGCTCGCTTCCAGCTGCGTTCCCTTGCCCACAACAACCTGCGCATTGTTTGCAATGCTGTTGATGTTGATAGAGCCGGTAATGCCAAGCTGAGCCTCGTTTTTATTAGCGCCGCCCAAAGCATTGCCGCCAGCAGTAGAAGCAGAGGTATGGAAATTTGTATAGTGAGAAGCATCTGCAAAGTCAAGCAGAGCATCTTTAAAACCAGTAAGAGTTTCCGGAATTTCCTTTAATTCCTGAGCCGTAGAGATAAAATCAGCAATATCTAAAGCATCGTCAAGGTCGCCATCCTCATGGCCGCCGATTTTTGCTTCAAGCTTATCAAACAATGTTTTTGCTGCGCCATCAATAACCTTGTCCTGCCAATCCTCCTTGACATTTTCCCACATTGCCTTCAAACGGTCATATTCAAAGGAGCTCTTGGCATCAATAGCAATATTGGCACCCTTAATCACCGGCGCATTTGTAGCACTGTCCTTGCCTTCAATAATAACCTGCGCACTATTATCCATATCCGCCTGCAGCAGGCCCACGCTTGCTAACAGAGCAGTTCCCGTAGATGTACCGGTAGATGTACCGGTAGAGGTATTGCCTTTATTGCCGCCAAAATTATTAACCACAGCAGTTGCAGACATAAAGCTGTCCTCAACCGTGTTGCTCGCAGAAATATTAATAGTGTTGACAGGCTTGCCCTCAGTATTAACACCGCTATCAGCTGCCATAAGCTTTGCACCCTTCAGCACTGTCAGCTTCGCGCTATTTGCTTCATCAACAATATTTACGGCAG
>UMKZ01007980.1_pt1 | contig 18824 bp, 17 predicted proteins | sample 1966441 | NCBI WGS metagenome assembly UMKZ01 (sample SAMEA4836189, study PRJEB28245) | human gut metagenome | biome: gut microbiome; material: fecal sample | place: Denmark | collected 2008
GCTGTTGACGGTGAGCAGGCCTTTCTGGCACAGCATGAGAACATTGTTGCGGCCATCATTCCGGGCGAGATGCGTTTCGAGGAAGCAGATGGTACGAAACATGTGCTGGCTGTGAGCAGTGGGTTTGTAGAAATGATCAATAACCGTGTAAAAGTATTCTGCTTAACCGCAGAGAGCCCGGAGGAAATCGATATCCGCCGTGCGCAGGAAGCAAAAGAAAGAGCAGAAGAGCAGATGAGACAGAAGCAGAGTATTCAGGAGTATCATATGAATCAGCTGGCACTGTCAAGAGCGATGGCACGACTGAGAGTTACGAGTCATAAAGAAATTTAGAATTTGAAACTTGCGTTTCTTTTGTGGGAGCGCAAGTTTTTTTGCGTATAAAAGTATTTAAATGAGATGGAACAAGAGTAAATTAACATGAAAAATATTGACAGTGTTATAACTTCTCGGAATCAATTAAGGTGAGTAAATACCAAGCCAAATAAAACTAAATATAGCATTTTGATAGAAGAAATCTGCTTTTATTGAAAGTATAACATTTCAATGGGCATGACTTTTAGACATAGCTGAAACTATGTCTTGAAAAAAAGTATGGTATGACGTAAACTATCATTATTAAGCGTCTAAACTTAATAATGACTGGAATGCCTCAATAGATGGCATTTCCCATGCATCCAGATGTTGCAGCATCATGGTGCAGTAGAGGCGGCAGTACCACATCATAGATGAACGGTGTCTGCCGTCTTCTAATTTATAATCTTCTTTTTCCCGCTTGTTGGAGCGTTCTACAGAAGTTCTTCTATCATATTCCTTATCCCATTCTAAACTGTTTTTTGGCGGTATGTTAAAGAGGCGTGGATTGTCTTTGACAGGTGTATGTACCACACGCCCATAAGAGGAATCTGAACAGGGAGTTTCGCAGTGACAACCGGATCTGTCTGCTTTTGGACAGCGCCATTTGCAGCGGTTCCTGTTCCGTTCTACGCCGTCTGGTTTCATATGTAAGCCCAATTTACAGGCAGGGACACCATCGTTATTGATTGTGAAAGTATCCTTATAGATAAAGTTACCAGTGTTACCGGAATTAAGATCTATAAAAGGCTGGATGTCTGATTCCTGGCAGTACCGGTAGACAGCATCAGCATCATGTGCTGCATCCAGAAGAAGCTTCGTGACCCTGTATTCCGGAAGCCATGTTTTCATGGTAAAAAAGGTATGCAGGACAGAAAGATGTTTTTGTTCAGAGTTCCAGATATGCCGGAAGAAATCGTAAAAGGTACCGATGCCTGGCACATCATCAGGGTAGAATCCACTGATGATCGCATATAAAGGACATTCTTTGAGTCTGGATATCCAATCAGTAATGGAAGTGATCTTGAGTTTAACCAAATCAAGTAAGTCCCCTGCTTCAATTGCGAAAAGCAATAAGCAGTGGGTGGGGACTTGCTTGTATCAGGAAGAGTGCAAGCTCTTTCTGATAAACTGCGGAGCAGTTATTTGGTTATGAGCAAGTAGCGAAGCGGATTGCGAATATCCGCTTGACTAGAAAGCAGGTAAGAACGCAGCATGGAAACTGGATCTCGTGGAGCAGGTCCGAATTTAGAATAAGAACCCAAAAGGATGCTTGTAGTCTGGGAAAGATCCAGATGCCAGAACTGTACGATGATCTTCCATGTCTGTCTGGATATAGAAAAAGGATCTGGATAATAAAGTAAAAAATTAGAGATAAAGAAGTCCTGGTAAAGGGAATGTGATTCAGGTGAATAAACAGGTAACATGATAATGCCTCCATTTCAAAAATAATATAATCGGCAGAGCCGTAAGAGATATTTCTTATTGATTAAGGCGTGAAACGCCACATTTTGGGAGGGATTTGTCAAGTACTTTTTAGAAAAAAATGGGGGGATTTTAGTTATGAACAAAGAAAAAGCCTTGAAAAATCAAGGCTTAGAATTCCGAGAAGATATGGTCCTATATGGGGGTATTTTCATGCTGATAAATCTGACGAGAGCGGTCTTTTTACTTTTTTATGTAAAGTAGGATAAATATCTGATATAATCAGTAAGAGGAAAATTAATAATGGAGGTGTCAGGTATGCTTACGATCATATATGGAGATGCTCCGCAGAGTGTTTATAATACGAATGTTTTTTTTAAAAATACTTATGAACCGGAATGGTTTGAAACAGATATTGCGAAAAAGATGATAAAAGATGTGGATGATTCAGATGTTTTGAGCGGAGAATGCATCAATAGCCCGGTTCTGGGTCAGATTCCTCCGGAACGATTGTCAGGGGGAGTGAAAACTTTGTTGTTGATATTGAATGAACCGGATAGAGTTTTCAATGCATCAACCTGTGGAGATAATTGTGCGAAATGGCTGCTGGAAATAGGAAAGCAGAAAGATGTTACTGTTAATCTCAGACATATGATGAGTTTTGGAAAGGATACAAAATTTGATATCCGGATAGCAAATGGAGGAGAAATCGTACACTCCATGAAAGAGCTGATTCCCGTAGCCAGTAAGTATTTAAATGAGATGGGGCAGGAGCAGGTATGAAAAGTTCACACAGAGTAATCGTAGAATCAAGAAAAGTAAAATATGATTTTGTGATCAGAAGAAATATTACAATTCTTACAGGAGACAGTGGAACTGGAAAAACAGTTCTGATTGATCTGATCCGTGATTACAGAAGATATGGTTCGGACAGTGGAGTTTTTCTTTCCTGTGACTGTGAATGCAGGACAATAGATAATGAAGACTGGGAAAGACAGATAGAAGAAACTTCCGGAAGTATCATTTTTATTGATGAAGGTAATCGCTTTCTGACTTCAAAGAAATTCGCCATGCTTGTACAAAATTCAGATAATTATTTTGTAATAGCAACAAGGGAAAAATTACCAATGCTTCCATACAGTGTACAGGAAATTTATGGATTTCGTAAGTCTGGAAAATTCCATGAAGCGAAACAGAAATATAATGAAATTTACCATTTGTACGGAGAAATATCTGTGCGGAGTGAAATTGTTCCCGGGTTTATAATTACAGAAGATTCTAATTCCGGGTATGATTTTTTTGCAAAACTGGCAGAACAGAAAAATATTAAATGTATTTCTGCAAGTGGAAAATCTAATGTTATCAAAAAGCTTCAGGACAGTGAAAACGTAACAGAAACAAGATTGGTGATTGTAGATGGTGCTGCTTTTGGCTCTGAGATGAAAGATGTTGATGAATATCTGAAAGTCTACGAGAATGTTGTGCTCTATGCACCAGAATCATTTGAATGGCTGCTTCTTTCCTCTGCTGTGATTCCCAATGCGAAAGTAGAGGAAATCCTTCAGAAACCAGAAGATTATATAGACTGTAAAGAATATGTCAGTTGGGAAAGATTTTTTACGGCGGTATTGACAGAGAAAACACAGAACAGTCTTGTATGGACTTATTCTAAAAAGAAACTGCCAAAGGCATATTTAGCACCAAAGGTAATAGGGGCTGTGAAAAAACTGATGAAACTGGTTATATGGGAGTAGCAGATTATTTAACCGAATCAGGCAGGTGGCGAAGTGGATTGTGAATATCCGTTTGACAGGAAAACAGAAAAAGACAGCTATCTGGCATTTGTTGAGATGCCGGATAGCTGTTTTGGATTTTATAAAATATTATTTGAAAAAATGTTTGTCGGTCTGGTCTACATAGACTTTTTCAGGGTACGGAAGTCTTTCATTGCCTTCCATCCGATCTTTGTGATTTTTTTCAGGTTGATGGAATTGGTTCCGGCCTGTCTTGGTTTGAAGGTGATGGGGATGAAAGTTACTTTTTCTTTATAGTATACGAAATAAGTAGTAAGCATGATGTTAGGAAGGTTGTAGTTTTTCGGAAGCCGCCGGATATATTTGTTTACAAGGTCGGTGCGCATCAGGCGGAATGGGGCGTTGGCATCCGGAACTTTTACATGGAAGATCATGCGAAGCAGGAAGCATACGGTATTTTCTACAAACTTTCTGGATTTTCCGTCACCACGGACTTCACGGTTTCCGATGATGGCATCGAAATGGTTCCTTTTTTGCCAGAACTGTTCAAATTCGTCAGGATTGGTCTGCCCGTCGGAGTCTGTCTGGAAGATGTAATCGGCATGGTTTTTAATGGCATAGCGGTAACCGTAGAGAACGGTGGAACCGTGACCTCCGTTAGGCTTGTCCAGGGCGATGAGTAGTGGATGAGTTTTCATCTGGGCTTTGACGAGCTGCAGAGTATTATCCTTACTTCCATCATTAATGATCACCAGACGGGACTTCCCTTCTTCGTTGTGATTTTCTACAATCGGGTACCAGTCCCTGATGGTCTGTTCTATATTTTCCGACTCATTGTATGCCGGAATTACGATAAATAATGAAGACATAAATTACGCTCCTTTTGTTATTGTTATTACCTGTTTTTGAAACAATAAATTATTTTCATTATACCGTACAGAACCGAAAAGTGGCAATGGTTATAATTGAGGATTATTTGTCGAAACTGTTACATCGCTGTTTGGGCAACGGCATATCAGTTCTGAAAATGAATCTGCTGTTCTGCGAGAACCGGATAGCGGATCAGAGAGTCTGTGTCCAGGTTTTCATGGTTCATGTTTACAGCACAAATCTGATGATTTTCGTAGGTTGTGTAGTAATAAATTCCTTTTGTCGCGTTGCAGCAGGAAGTGTAGATGGTGATTTCATATTTTCCATCTGCCACTTCGCAGCATCCTCTCTGCTGGTCTACAGAGCCGAGGATATGGAAGAACTGGCTGACGCTTTCGGCTTCGGATTCTCCGGAGGTGGAGTTCATTCTGGTAAATGCGACTTTTGCGAAGCGGGAAGCAGAAGAAAGATCTCCCGGAAGTCCCAGGGCACCCATGCCGCGGCTGTAAGACTGGAGCTCCAAGCCCGGGGCAAAGGTATTTTTCGGTTGTTTAGGAGATAAGCCCTGATAATTATTCAACTGAAACATCTGCTGTGGAAATGGTGGGTTGTTGGTCAGAACTCCGACCGGGTTATCGTAAATATGAAGTCCGTCTTTCATGGACTCGATTACAATACACCCGGAAGCATCTGCCAGAATCCAGTGAAGCTGTGCGCAGGGAAACATTTCACTGAACTGTGTGTTGGTCAGATTCATAACGGAAAGTTTCTGACGGGCTTCTTCCAGAGTGGCACACTGGCTGAGAATCCACGGAATAAATTCAAACTGGGCTACGTTTTCTTTCTCTGATACCGGTTCTGCATAGACTGCATTTCCCACAAAATTCAGACCTGCCATTCCAAGCCCTTTTTCATTGATGGCATCATAATAAAGCGGATAGTCACCGGCAACATGAGCCATGCCAATGATTGCATAGTGACTGTTCAGAACTTTATCTGAATGACGGAAGTGGAATGAATAGTTTCTCGGAGTGATGGTGATTTCATCCCCGTAGGAAAATTCATAGTCAAGGGTTCTGCCAAAATAGAAATCTTTTGTCTTATAAGTTGCTGCTGTACACATAATGATTCCTCCTGTCTGAATTATGAGCAAATGGTGTGGTGGATGATTTATCCGCCTGACTGTTCATATCATAGTAATAAAAAAGGTATTATTTTTGTTTTTGGAGAATATTACCACAAACTTTCCTGTTTATGCAAGATACATGTGGCTATTTTCTGTATACATGTAGTATACTGTTATTACTTACTGTTCATACGGCGTGTTTCCAGAGATATTTTTATGGGCAGTGATGAACTGTGAACAGGAAAAAGCAGTAGTAATATAATGTCTGCTCATAAAACAGAAAGGATAACTGTGAAGGTACTGAACAGTTACCAGAAAGGAAACAGATAAGAATGGTCACAATTAAAGAAATAGCAGAAATGGCGGGAGTGAGTACAACGACAGTGTCCAATGTGCTGCACAAAAAAACAGCCCGGGTTTCCGCAGAAACAATAGAGAAAGTAGAGAAACTGCTTGCAGAAAACAATTATATTCCAAGGCTGGGGCTGAATGCATTAACGAATAAGAGTTCAAAGATTATCAGCATCCTGATCAACACGCCTGCGTTTGCCAGAGGGTCTGCATATGAAAGTCCTTTTTACGGAAGAATCATCGGTAAGCTTGAGGAACTTCTGCGGAAAAAAGGATATTATATCATGATTTTTTCGGACAAGAACGTGGAAGAAATTGAGAAGATGACACTTGGATGGAACGTAGACGGGATTATTTCCATTTCCATGCCTCTTGTATACTGCAAAAAGATTTCCGCACTTTCTGACAAACCGATGGTTGCCATAGATATGGGGCAGCTTCCGGAAGAGGATGATAAGTTCTATTTCGTAACGTCAGAAGATGAAAAGGCAGGAGCTGAGATGAGTGCATATCTGATCTCTCAGGGAGTGAAACGGATCGTGTATCTGGCAAATGATGATCATGGTGCAGACTACCGGAGATATCTGGGAGCCAGAGAGACGGCAGAAAAATCCGGCTGTGAGCTGGAGACGAGGTGGCTGCCTGTGGAAGCAGACGGCAGGCAGGAAGTGTACGAAGGGTTGCTGAAATATACGGGAACAGACACGGCACTGTTTTTTTCCACTGACAGAAATGCGGCGGAGATGATTTCTTTTCTTCACAGAAACAAGGTAGAGGTGCCGGAAGATATTTCAGTGGCAGGAATTGATGATGACGTATTTGCCACCATCGTATATCCGACGCTTACCACTATGAAGATTGATGTGGAAGAGAAAGCAACTGTGGCGGTAGATATCCTGATGAAACTGATTCAGGGAGAAACGTGTACGCCGTATATTCACAAGACAAAAGTACAGCTCATAGAACGTGAAAGTGTAAAGAAGTTACAGAAATAACACGGGTAAAAAACAGCAGAAAAAGTTGGTTTTACAGTGAATGATATCAAGTATATATCAGATACAGCAGAATATAAAAATATCATACATTAAAGGATAAGAGACTGAAAATACAGGATACACGTGAAAAGGGGAAGTGCAATGGAGAAAGTATTTAAGATTCATGAAAACGGCATCCACATGGTATGGAAGATCAGAGAGGACGGAGGCGTCCGACTGCTTCATTTTTCTGCACTGCCGTTTGATGAAAAGACGATAAAAAATGATTACGAAGAAAACGGATGCAGACTGGTGGAACTGGAGGCAGCAGGCTATGACAGACCAGAAGAACGTCACGGAACCAAATATATTGTAACTGCGCCGGGATACCGCATGAAATATCTGAGCCATAAAGATGAAAGAAATGAAACCGGAAGGAAACTGGAAATCTGTACAGGCGATGAAGAATCCGGATTACAGGCGATAAATCACTTTCAGTTTTTTGACGGAATTGCCATGGTAAGATGCTGGTGCGAAGTAAAGAATACAGGAACAGAAACACAGACTCTGGAATATGTTTCTACCTTCAATCTGAACGGCGTGGAAAAAGAAGGTGTTTTGACACCGGACGAAAAAATCCGGATCGGAGTGGTACATAATGCATGGCAGAAAGAGCTTCAGGTAAAAGAATATTCTCTTCCGGACGCAGGAATGGAATTTGCCCAGTTTAAGGCTCCTGTCCGTTCTTCCAAAGCTTTTGAGATCACCAACACCGGAAACTGGTCTGCAAAGAGTTATATTCCGATGGGATATGTGGCAAACACAGAAACAGGAAGCAGACTGTTCTGGCAGATCGAGCATAATGGTTCCTGGCACTGGGAAGTCAGCGATTTTACCAATCATCTGTATGTGCAGCTCAGCGGACCGACAGAACAGCAGTCTCACTGGTTCAAAGACCTGAAACCAGGAGATACTTTTACCACAGTTCCGGCAGGCGTGGGAGCAGTTACCGGAGAACTGGGAGAGATGGCGAAGGAACTGACGAAATACAGAAGAGCGATTCGCAGAAAGAATCAGGATAATGAAAAACTGGGCGTCATTTTCAATGATTACATGAACTGCCTCTGGGCGGATCCGACCACAGAGAAAGAAATCCCACTCATCGATGCTGCGGCAAAAGCAGGCTGTGAATATTTCTGCATTGATGCAGGCTGGTATGCAGACGGATTCTGGTGGGATGCGGTAGGGGAATGGAAACCTTCTCAGAAACGTTTTCCAAATGGAATCAAAGAAGTGATCGACTATATCCGTTCCAAAGGAATGATCCCGGGACTCTGGCTGGAGCTGGAAGTTATGGGAATCAAGAGTCCGATGGTTGAGAAAATGCCGGAAAAAGCATTTTTCCAGAGACATGGAAAGAGAATCTATGACAGAAGCAGATACCAGCTTGATTTCCGTCAGCCGGAAGTCATTGCACATGCAAATGAAGTCATTGACCGTCTGGTGCGGGAATATGGCATCGGTTATATCAAGATGGATTACAATATCGAACCGGGAATCGGCACAGAAGTAGATGCATCCTGCCCGGGTGAAGGACTGCTTGGACATGAGAGAGCTTATCTGGCATGGCTGGACAGCGTTTTCCAGAGATATCCGGACCTGATTATCGAGAACTGTTCCAGTGGTGGGCTTCGTATGGACTATGCAATGTTGTCAAGATACAGCATTCAGTCCACCAGTGATCAGGAAGATTACCGTTATTATGCGACCATTTCTGCAAATGCACCTTTGGCTGTTGCCATGGAGCAGGCAGCGGTCTGGTCTTATCCGAAAGCAGGAGCCAGCGAAGAAGAGACGATTTTCAATATGGTAAATGCCATTCTTCTCCGCATCCATCAGAGCGGACATCTGGCAGAGATTACGGATGTGCAAAAAGATCTGGTAAAAGAAGCCCTGGATTATTACAAAACCATCCGCGAGGATATCAGACAGGCATATCCATACTGGCCGATCGGAACTTCCGGTTATTCTGATGACTGGTCTGCCCTTGCTCTGGATGCAGGAAAGAAACATTACGTGGCAGTATGGCGCAGAGGCGGAAAAGACAGAATTTCCCTTCCGATGACGAGACTTGCAGGAAAAGAAGTAAAAGTCCGCTGTGCCTATCCGCAGAATCGTCCGGTTACATTTGGATGGAATGCGGCTGAAAGTTCTCTGAGTGTGAGAATGGAAGAAGAGATATGTGCGCGTCTGTTTGAAATCGAAGTTGTAGAAGATACACAGAAATAAAACGGATAAGAACAGACAAAAACAGATAAAAACAGATAAACAGGACATAAACGATACGATATAAACAATAAGATAAATATAAAACAATTATAAGGAGAAACCGTCTTTCCATGATTCTGGTACGAATGGAAAGACGGTTTTTTCAGGTTTTGACAGGTTATCATAGGTTATGAAGAAAACCTACAATAAAATTAATAAAAATAACGAATAAAATGTTGACAATGCACATAAAACAGGTTATATTGAGAATAACAAAAAGAGCTGTTGATTACTCGATCACGGACAGCTTATCAGGTAACTGCCAACACACATGAGAACAACATCATGAAACAGGAAAGCAGGACAATGAAGCAAAAGAAACAGATCATCGTATCCGTTTCTACTACAGGATTAAAACAGGAGGATCAAGAATGAAGTTCACAGAAGGTTACTGGGAGAAGAATGAACGTGCCAATGCATCTTATGCATCACAGGCTTTCACAGCAGAAGCAATTCCGGGAGGAATGAGAATTGTTTCTCCGTTCCGCGAGATTAATGACAGAGGCGGTGCTCTGGATGTAGGAACCATCACTACAGAATTTACTTCTGTACGCAAAGATATCATCAGTGTCAGAAGCTATCATTACGAAGGATATGTCAAAGGCGAGCCAAGATATGACCTGAACGAAGACCCGCAGGAAACAGAAGTAGAGATCACTGACACAGAGGCAGTGATGAAAGCCGGAAGAATGACCGTAAGGGTCAACTTAAAAGAATTCCAGATTACTTATGAAGCAGATGGAAAAGTTCTGACAAACATCGGATTCCGCAACCTTGGATACATGCAGTATGACAGAGCAACCCTGACCAAATTCCCGGAACCAAACTATATGGCAGAACAGTATCAGCCATATATGGTAACTGAGCTTTCTCTTGCACCGGGTGAATGCGTCTATGGTCTTGGTGAGAGATTCAGCGCATTTGTGAAAAACGGACAGGTTGTAGATATCTGGAACGAAGACGGCGGTACCGCTTCCCAGATTTCCTATAAAAATATTCCATTCTATGTAACAAGCAAACATTACGGTGTATTCGTAGACCACAGCGATCATGTTTCATTCGAAGTTGCCAGTGAGAAAGTTGAGAATGTAGGATTTTCCGTAAAAGGCGAAGAGATCAGATATCACATCATTTATGGCGATGATATCAAAGGTGTGATCGAGAATTACACAGACCTTACAGGAAAACCGGCACTGCCTCCGGCATGGTCCTTTGGATTATGGCTTTCCACATCTTTCACAACCAACTATGATGAGGAAACAACCAACTCCTTTATCCAGGGAATGGCAGACAGAGACATTCCGTTAAGTGTATTCCACTTTGACTGTTTCTGGATGAAAGAATTTCACTGGTGTGATTTTGAATGGGATTCCAGAATTTTCCCGGATGTACCTGGAATGCTGAAACGTTATAAAGAAAAAGGACTGAAAATCTGCGTATGGATCAATCCTTATATCGCACAGGGAACAGGCTTCTTCAAAGAAGGTATGGAGAATGGATATCTGGTACAGCGCGCAGATGGAAGGGGCGTAAAACAGATCGATAACTGGCAGCCTGGAATGGGTCTGGTTGACTTTACAAATCCGGATGCAGTGAAATGGTATCAGAATAAGCTGAAAACTCTGCTTGATATGGGCGTTGACTGCTTTAAGACAGACTTCGGTGAAAGAATCCCGATCGATGTAAAATATCACGATGGTTCTGACCCTGTTTCCATGCACAACTACTATACCTTCCTTTACAATCAGACAGTATTTAACCTGCTGAAAGAAGTAAAAGGCGAAGGAGAAGCAATTCTTTTCGCAAGAAGTGCGACAGCAGGCGGACAGCAGTTCCCGGTTCACTGGGGTGGTGACTGCTCTGCAACTTATGCTTCCATGGCTGAGAGCTTAAGAGGCGGTCTGTCCTTCACATTATCAGGATTCTCCTTCTGGAGCCATGATATGGGTGGATTTGAACTGACAGCAGCACCGGATGTATACAAACGCTGGTTACAGTTTGGCCTTCTTTCCACACACAGCCGTTTGCACGGTTCCAAGAGCTATCGTGTACCGTGGTTGTTCGATGAGGAAGCTGTAGACGTTTGCCGTAAGTTTACAAAACTGAAATTAAGATTACTGCCATATCTGTACTCCATGGCTGTGAAATCACATAAGACAGGTATTCCGTCCATGCGTGCAATGATCATGGAATTCAATGATGATCCAGCTGTAAAATATCTGGATATGCAGTATATGTTAGGTGACAGCATTCTGGTTGCACCGATCTTCAATAAAGAAAGCCACGTAGAATATTATCTGCCGAATGGAAAATGGACTCATCTGTTAAGCGGTGAGGTCAAAGAAGGCGGCAGATGGTATGCAGAAGATTATGATTTCTTCTCACTGCCTGTATTTGTAAGAGAAAATACTCTGCTCCCGATCGGCGCAGTCGATACAACCGTTGACTATGATCTGGAAAAAGATGTTCAGATTCAGGTTTATGAACTGGGAGAAAAGGCAGTAGCAACCTGCGAAGTTGTAACCAGAACAGGTGAGACAGCAATGGTTGTAAAAGCCGGAAGAGACGGAAACAATGTAATCTTCGAAGCTTCAGAAGAGAATAAAGGCATGACTTACCTTCTGAGAAATATCCATGCAGTATCCGGCGTCACAGGAGGAACTGTAGTGGAAGATACAGATGCAGGAATCGTTCTTGCACCTGCCGGATGCAAAATGGAAGTTGTACTGTAATCTGACAGTATAAGAAAGATAGTAAATGCAGTAGTATGGTTTCTGCTGACAGAGAATAACTGTTTATAAATATTTTAGAATTTCGACAAAAAACAGGACTGGACAAATCCCTTGCCCAGTCCTATAATAATATTCACCAGAGATCTTCTGGTAGTCAATCCCGCCAGCTCGGCGGTAAATTCCACTTTTATTTTTTATTAAAAACCAAATATAAGGAACAAAAGAAATGCAGGATTATCTGTCAGAGTCAGGCGGATATTCGCAATTGAAGCAGGGGACTTACCTGATTTGATTAAATCCTGAGATTTTGGAACGGGAGGTGATAAGCCGTGTATTTTTTCACCTTTTTCCTGTCATAGTTGCCGGAACTGCCATGATCATGGATCTTCGGAATGCAAAGATTGATAATGGCTGGATCTTATTTTCCATGTTTCTGGGACTGATGATATGTATCCGGGAAAAAGGCATTTCCGGGGTATGTTTTTTTGTTACAGGAAGCAGTTTTCCGCTGTTTCTGATTATCCTGTTTCTGTTCGGGATGTTAGGTGCCGGAGATATCAAACTTTTCTGTGCACTGGGAGGTGTCATGGGCACCGGAGCAGTTTTTCGATGTATTCTTTCTTCTTTTCTTCTGGGAGCAGTTTTTTCTGTCCTGTTTCTGATCACTACACGCAGTTTCTGCGAAAGAATCCAGTATTTTATCACTTATATGGAGAACTGTAGAAATGCAGGAGAAATAATACCCTATCGAAGAAAAGAGATTACAGCTCCGGAGAATTTTCATTTTACTGTGCCCGTTTTTCTGAGTGTCATGTTGTACGTGGGAGGTATTTATTGAGAAGAAGCGTTTTTGCTGTGTGCGATCTTGAAGTAGAGTATGCTTTGAATTTTATGGATTTTCTGAATCGAAAGAAGAATATTCCTTTTGAGATACAGGCATTTACAGCAGTTGAGAATCTGATTGATTATGGGAAACACACACATATAGAGTTGCTGTTAATTTCCGGAAGGGCCATGTGCCGTGAAGTCCGGGAACTGGATATCGGAAAGATCATTATTCTGTCGGAGGGTGTGCATCCTCCGGACCTTGATCAGTATCCCAGTGTGTATAAATATCAGTCATCTTCTGATGTACTCCGTGAAGTTATGGAGTACTATGGGACAGAAAAAAAGACTGCTTCGGATACTTTTCCTGTATTAAAAAAGAACACGGAAATCCTGGGAGTATATTCGCCTCTGGGACGATGTCTCAAGACCTCCTTTGCCCTGACGCTGGGGCAGATCCTTGCAAAAAACAAAGCAGTTCTTTACCTGAATCTGGAGGAATTTTCCGGATTTGAGGAACTTCTGGGAAAAGGATTTGCGCATACATTAAGCGATCTTCTTTATTATGTGAGACAGGATAACCAGAATCTGCTTCACAAAATGAACAGTATGGTACAGACCATCAACAATCTGGATTACATTCCCCCTGTACAGATGCCGGCAGACATCCGGGGGATCACCTGGCAGGACTGGGAACGGCTTTTGCAGATGATCATGCATGACAGTTCCTATGAAGTGGTAGTGCTGGATATTGGATGTGGGATTGATGAAAACTTCCAGTTACTTGACCTGTGTAAACGGATTTACATGCCTGTACTGGCGGATACTGTCTCACAATGTAAGATCGCACAGTTTGAAAATCTGGTGCGTATCTGGGATTTTCCGCAGATTCTCGAAAAAACAGTAAAGATCAGTCCGCCGTTTCATATGATATCGGCTCCGTCTGCCTCCTGTATTGAACAGATGGTGTGGAGCGAGCTGGGAGATTATGTACGGGAACTTCTGCGGAAAGAAACAGAATAAACATGAGAACAGGAAACTGTGATGATGGGATAAAAACGGCATAAACGGTAACGAAAAGGGCATGAAGGGAAGTAAAGAAGGATGAACAAAGAGACATTTCGAATGTTGCGTCAGATGCTGATGGAAGAACTGGATCTGTCCAGAGAACTGTCAGATAAGGAAATTCTGGATGTGATCGATGAACTGATCCTGAATCAGATGCAAGAAGTGCGCCTTGCACTGAAAGAGAAAGTGCAGCTCAGACAGGAATTATTTTATTCTGTGCGTAAACTGGATGTGCTTCAGGAACTGATCGATGATGAGACAGTGACAGAGATCATGGTAAACGGACCGGAGACAATCTTCGTGGAACGAAACGGAAAACTGATGAAATGGCATAAAACCTTTACTTCCCGTGAAAAACTGGAAGATGTGATCCAGCAGATTGTCGGCAAATGTAACCGTGTGGTAAATGAATCCATGCCGATCGTGGATGCCAGACTGGAAAACGGTTCCCGTGTCAATGCGGTTATTTACCCTGTGGCATTAAACGGACCGATCCTGACGATCCGCCGTTTTCCGGAACATCCGATCAGCATGGAGAAACTGATCGCACTGGGGAGTATCACGCAGGAGTGTGCAGAGTTTTTACAGAAACTGGTGAAAGCGAGATATTCCATGGTCATCGGAGGTGGAACAGGAAGCGGAAAGACAACCTTTCTGGCGGCAATGTCAGAGTATATTCCCAGGGATGAAAGACTGATCACCATAGAAGATAATGCAGAGCTTCGCATCCGGGGAATTGACAATCTGGTACGTCTGGAAGCAAAGATGGCAAATATGGAAGGTGCAGCTTCCGTGACAATCCGTGACCTGATCAAATCTGCACTGCGAATGCGTCCGGACAGGATCATCGTGGGCGAGGTCAGGGGCGGAGAGGCTATGGATATGCTGCAGGCGCTTAATACCGGTCATGAAGGATCCTTATCAACCGCGCATGCAAATTCTGCGAAAGATATGCTATCCCGTCTGGAAACCATGGTGCTTATGGGAGTAGACCTTCCGCTGGAAGCTATCCGCAGACAGATTGCGTCCGGCGTGGATATTCTGGTCCATCTGGGAAGAATGCGGGATAAGTCAAGGAAATTACTGGAAGTAACTGAAGTGTGCGGTTTTGAAAACGGAGAAATCCAGATTCGGCCGCTGTATCAGTGGCAGGAGGGAAAAGGTCTGGTCAGAACAGCACCCCTCCTCCACATGGAAAAACTGGAAAGAGCGGGGATTGAATTATGAAAGGGAAAGAAAAAGGACAGTTATATGCCAAAAGAGACTATGCACATTATCATTTCACGGGAAAAGAAATCATGAAATATCTGCTGCAGGCATTTATGCTCTGTGCAGCAGTGGATTATCTTTTCTACAAAAGTATCTGGGTACTGCTTCTGATGAGCCCATTAGCTATGGGCTATCTGAAATGGCAGCAGAATCGCCTGATCCGGGAGCGGCGTAAGAAATTGAACTACCAGTTTAAAGATGCGCTGACCTCCTTAAGTGTCGCTGTACAGGCGGGATATTCTGTGGAAAGTGCGGTGAATGCCTGCGCCAGAGATCTGGAGCGTCTTTATGGCAGGGGAACGGATGTGGTGGAGGAGTTTCGGTATATCGAAAGCCAGCAGCATGTCAGTGTTCCTCTGGAAGAACTGTTTCTGGATCTGGGAGAGCGGAGTCAGGTGGAAGATATCGAAAATTTTGCGTCTGTTTTTTACACAGCCAAACGTACTGGCGGGGACATGAATAAAGTGATCCAGAAAGTGACGAGGATGCTGGGAGATAAGATTGATGTAAAAAAAGAGATTGAAGCTACACTGGCAGCGAAAAAATCTGAGCAGATGATCATGAGTCTGATGCCTGCCGGAATCATCGTTTATTTACAGATGACCTCTCCGGGATTTTTAAATGTCCTTTATGGAAATCCCTTTGGAATTGCCGCAATGAGTGTATGCCTTGCAATTTATATCACTGCATACTGGATGGGAAGAAAAATTGTAGATATTGAGGTGTAACAGAGGAGATGTGGGTACATGTTGTCATTTTTGTTATGATTCCGGTATTACTGCTGGGATGGAAAAAAGGATGGATTCCTTCAGCAGGGATTGGCGGCAGAGATGGAATACGGCTTTTTACGATGATTGCCGTGGCCGGAAATCTGCTCGGCATGTTTCTTACTGTCGGAGGCAGCGGACAGGTGTATTCTCAGGGATATCGCATGGAAAAGGAGGACACAGGATCTTATGAGAAGGAATTCATGGTATCCATGGATGGAGAAAAGGCAGTCACCCTGTACATTCAGGTACCGGAAAAAGAACTGGAAGAGCAGGAAGAACAGGAACAGAGCAAAAAGCTGACTCCGAAAGAGCAGGCACAGAAAGATCTGGCAGAGGCAGTGGCGAAGTATAACGAGGAAAAAAACGATCCGGACTATTATTATCTGCCGGATTCCTGGGAAGGAAAACATCTGGTATGGGAAAGTCCTGCGGATACTTCCGGAATGCTTCTGACGGGGATTTTTCTTATGGCATCTTTGGTGCTTCTGGTCATGAAAGGAAGAGAAGAACAGGTAAAACTCCAGAAACGATATGAGGAACTTCTGATGGATTATCCGGGACTGATCATGAAATTTACGCTTCTGGTTCAGGCAGGAATGACGGTAAGAAAAGCTTTTCAGAAAATCTCACTGGACTATGGCAGGAAAAGAAAACGGATACAGAGAGCTGCCTATGAAGAAATCCGCATTGTCTGTTATGAAATGGAAAGTGGTGTTTCGGAAGCAGAGGCATACCGGAGATTCGGAGAACGGTGCGGTCAGGCAAAATATAAAGTTTTTGCCACCCTTCTGATCCAGAATCTTCAGAAAGGAAGCCGGCAGATGGCAGAGATGCTGGAAAGAGAATCCACAGAAGCCTGGGAAGAACGAAAACGAAAAGCCCGTGTTCTGGGAGAAGCGGCAGCTACGAAACTGCTGGTACCTATGATGATGATGCTTATCGTTGTTATGGCAATTGTGATGATTCCGGCGTTTCTTTCCTTTTATGGAGGAACCTGAGAAAAAAGGAAGGGAACTGCTGACCGGAGGTAACAATATAAGGGAAAATATATAAAAAAAGACGGAGGAAGAAGATGGAGAAATTGATGGAACTGAAAAAGCTGGCGAAAAATTTCATTGAGGAAGAAGACGCAGTAGGCGTTGTGGAAATTATTTTGATTCTTCTGGTCCTGATAGGACTTGTCATTCTTTTTAAGGAACAGCTTACCGATCTGGTAAAAAATATTCTTTCCAAGGTCACCAAACAGAGTAACACAATCTGATCATAAAGGAGGAGGTGTACTTTCTGCATGGAGATGTGCATTGAGAAGAACTGTACAGGAGAAAACAGGATGGGAGAAATCTGTATAAAAAGGGTGAAAAGCAGATGCAGAATAAGAAACAGAAACGGAACAGGAAGTATTACTGTATTTCTTGCCTTAATTCTCAGTCTGATGCTTTCTCTTGTGTGTACCAGTATTGAGTCTGTAAGAATGGCATCTGCCCGGACACAGATTCTCAATGGAATGGATATTGGCCTGTATTCTTTATTTGGACAGTATGATAAAAAACTGCTGGAAGAGTATGATCTGTTTGCTTTTGACGGGTCTGTTGGCGGAGGTCAGCTAAATCTGGCGGCCGTCTGTGACAATCTGGAATCCTATATGAAACCGGTCTTAAAACAGAACAGTCAGAAACTGGAACTGAAGCAGAGCGGACTTACCGGCTATCGTCTTCTGACAGATGAGAACGGAGAAGTTTTTTATCAGCAGATCGTACAGTATATGAAGGAAACACTTGGAAGCCAGGGAGTACAGCTCCTCCTTAACAGAATGTCAGAGAGAGAAAAGAAAACAGAAGAAGCGGATTTAAAAGCAGGACAGGCAGAAACCGGAGGTTCGATCGACCGTTATGATTCGGAGATGGATCAGGCTTCGCAGAAAAGCCAGCAGGCAGCAGAAGAAGCAGCAAAGAAGCAGGAAGAACAGAGGAAAGATCAGAACTCTCAGGGAGGAAACAGTTCATCGGGAGATTCTTTCGGAAGTGGAACCGGTCAGCCGGAACAGCCAGCTCAGCCTGTACCACCGGCGCAGAAACCTGTAAATAATCCGATCACAGTAATCAAAAGAATCATGAAAATGGGAGCTCTGGAACTTGTCCTTCCCGCCGGAAAAGGAATTTCAGCTAATGAGATTGACAAAAGTACGCTGGTTTCCGGCAGGCAATTACAGCAGGGAATGAAAATGCCGGACGGAATTACAGCAGAAAACGGATATAGTTCCGGGATTCTTTTTCAGCAGTATTTAATGAATCATCTGGGAAATTACAGCGAACCTTCTTCGGCAGGGCTGGCATATCAGATGGAGTATATTTTTGCGGGAAAAGACAATGATGTAGATAATCTGAAGTCAGTTGCCACAAAACTTTTATTTATCAGAGAAGGTGTCAATTTCGCCTGCCTGATGGCAGACAATGTAAAACGTTCGGAAGCACAGGCACTTGCGACACTGATCGCTTCCAGCTTTCTGATCCCGCCTGCGGCAGCAGTGATTGAATCTGCATTACTTCTGTGCTGGGCATTTGCAGAAAGCGTTCTGGATGTAAGGGAACTTTTCTGCGGAGGCAAGATCCCTTTGGTAAAAACTGCAGCAGAATGGCAGATTTCTCTGGAAAATCTTCCGAATCTTATGCAGGGACTGGATTCCATGCGGCGAAATGATGAAAATGGAATGTCCTATGAGGATTACCTTCAGGTACTGGTTTTATCTGTAAATAAAAGTAAAAAGGTAATGCGGTCCATGGATATGATCGAAAATACTATCCGGAGCAATGGGAGGGAGCATTTTTACATGGATTCCTGTATTGTGGCACTGGAGGCATTTGCGGATGTGAAAGCCAATAAAAAGAAAGAGTTTCAGGTTATCAGACAGTACTGTTATTAACAGTATTATTCATGATGATATTATAGCGATCCTCTAAAATAACGCATCTTAATCCAGT
>UMKZ01014714.1_pt1 | contig 18700 bp, 9 predicted proteins | sample 1966441 | NCBI WGS metagenome assembly UMKZ01 (sample SAMEA4836189, study PRJEB28245) | human gut metagenome | biome: gut microbiome; material: fecal sample | place: Denmark | collected 2008
CATACAATCAGATTGAGTACGCACGTGAGAGTGGGCGAGAAAAAGGACGTGAGGAAGGACGAGAAGAAGGGCTCAAGGTAGGGCGTGAGGAAGGACGAGAAGAGGGACACAAGGAAGGCAAAGAAGAAGGTCTCAAAGAGGGACAATCGAAAATCGCGATGAATCTTATTCGACTCGGGGCCTCTTGCGAGATTATCGCTCAGGCCACAGGGCTCTCAGAAGAAGAGGTATCCATGCTGAAGATAGAACTGAATAATGCATAGCAATTAGTTCACATCATTGCGGAACTCGCCCAACTCGACGACGAAGACAGAATCAATTACATAAAAGCCATGAATACTTAACGGGGCGTAATGTCCCGAAGTCCATTGCCGGTGACCTTGAAGAAAGACAAAAAAGCCGTCCCGAAATCCGTGGCGGCTTCTTTCGTATGTCATTGAAACAGAAAGTTCTGTACGAAGAATTCCGAGTTAATTAAGAACCACATTGTCCAGATATTCGCTGAACAATGCCCGTGCACGCTCAAGTTGCTCCTTGGTATTCAGCGGAACACCTTCCAGTTCGTATTTCTTGCCGAGACTTTCGTATTTGTGGATACCCAAAGTGTGATATGGCAGGATTTCCAGACGCTGGAGCATCTTGTATGCAGGCTTGCCGGATGACTTGCCAGAGAAATGCTCTCCCAGAGCCCTGATATCCTCTTCGAAATCACTGTATCCCGGAATGAGGACATATCTCATCCAGAACGGCTTTCCGTGCTCCTCCAGCCACTTTGCGGTGTTGAGAGTGATAGTATTGTCCCTGCCTGTCAGAGCAAGATGTCTGGCAGGATTGAACTCTTTCACATCCAGAAGCACCAGATCGGCCAGAGAGAACAATTCTTCCACATCCGGATTCCATACTCCGCCGTTGCTGTCCAGACAAACATGTATTCCATTGTCCTTAAGCATCTTGACAAGAGGAATGAGAGCCTTTGCCTGTGCAGTCGGCTCACCTCCGGAAAATGTCACCCCGCCTTTCTTGCCGAAAAACGGTTTCTCCCTCAATGCCATATCCAGAATCTCTTCCGGTTTTGTCGGCTTGCCTCCCATAAAGGGAATCGTGTCCGGATTGGCACAATAAAGGCAGCGGAACGGGCATCCTTGAAGAAATACGACGAGCCTGAGACCAGGCCCGTCATATGTTCCCATTGATTCGTATGAATGTACGTTTATATCCATAGTCCAATGATTATGCGGAGGAATTACATTGACTGGTGGAATGTTCTTGCAATCACTTCCAGCTGATGCTCTCGACTGAGTTTAACGAAGTTTACGGCATAACCGGACACGCGGATTGTAAGCTGAGGATATTTCTCAGGATGTTCCATTGCATCCTCAAGCATCTCACGATTCAGAACATTGACATTCAAGTGGTGCGCACCCTTGCTGAAATATCCGTCCAACATTGTCTCTAGGTTCTCGATTCTATCTTCCGGAGTCGGACCGAGAGACTTAGGTACGATAGAGAATGTGTTGCTGATACCGTCGAGGGCGTCGCTGTAGTCAAGTTTCGACACAGAAGAGAGCGATGCGATAGCTCCGTGGCAGTCACGGCCGTGCATCGGGTTTGCACCAGGTGCGAAAGCCTTTCCGTGCTCGCGACCATCAGGTGTAGCTCCTGTCTTCTTTCCGTACATCACATTTGAAGTGATGGTGAGGATTGACAATGTTGGCTCTGCATTCTTGTGGACAGGGAGCTTTTTCAACTCTCCGCTGAAGAAACTGATAAGGTCCTTTGCAATGAGATCGACGCGGTCATCATCATTTCCGAAGCAAGGATACTCGCCTGAAATTTCGAAACCGTCAGTGAGACCGTTCTCGTTGCGGTGAGCCTTTACCTTGCCGAACTTGATGGCTGACAATGAGTCAGCTGCGATAGAAAGACCTGCGACTCCGTAAGCGAGGTTGATTCTAGGGTCGGTATCTATCAATGCCATCTGAGAACGCTCGTAATCGTACTTGTCGTGCATATAGTGGATGATGTTCATCGCCTCATTATATACGCGGGCAACTTCGTGAAGCACCTTCTTGTATCTGTCCACAACCTCTTCGTAATTCAGTTCGTCGCTCGAGAGAGGCTCGATTCCGTGAACCATCAGAGTGCCTGTATTCTCGCAGCGTCCGCCGTTGATGGCAAGCAACAAAGCCTTTGCAAGGTTTGCTCTCGCTCCGAAGAACTGAATGGCCTTTCCGATAGCCTGGTATGAAACGCAGCATGCGATACCATAGTCCTCTTCGCCGCGGATCTTTCTCATGAGCTCGTCATTCTCGTACTGGATAGAACTTGTATCTACCGATACCTTTGCGCAGAATGCCTTGAAGCCTTCAGGAAGTGACGGGCTCCAGAGAACTGTAAGGTTCGGCTCCGGTGCAGGTCCGAGATTGTACAATGTCTGGAGGAAACGGAAAGATGTCTTTGTGACCTTGATCTTGCCGTCATTATATCTTCCGCCGATAGCCTCGGTCACCCATGTCGGGTCACCCGCGAAAATGTCATTGTAAGACTGCATTCTGAGGTGACGGACCATTCTCAACTTCATGATGAACTGATCGACAAGCTCCTGAGCGCCATTCTCGTCCAGAATGCCTTCTTTCAGGTCTTTGTTAATGTAAATGTCGAGGAATGATGACACGTTACCGAGAGACATTGCTGCACCGTCCTGTTCCTTGACAGCAGCAAGATAGCCCATATATACCCACTGAATAGCCTCTCTTGCCGTTTCAGCAGGGCGTCCGAGCTCGAGTCCGTACATTTCGCCGAGCTGCTTCATCTCGTTGAGAGCATGGATCTGCTCTGCAACCTCTTCACGGAGATTGATACGGGCATCGGTCATCGGGCCGGTGAGATTCTTCAGGTCCTCTTTCTTGGCCTCGATAAGCCTGTCGATACCATAGAGGGCAATACGTCTGTAGTCTCCGATGATACGACCTCTGGAATAGTTGTCAGGAAGTCCGGTGATGAATCCCAACTTTCTGAAACTCAGAATCTCATCAGTATATACATCGAAAACTCCGTCATTGTGGGTCTTTCTGTAATGAGTGAAGATTTCCTTTACTTTCGGGTCCAGTTCCACGCCATTCTCATGGCATGCTTTCTCCACAACTCTCCATCCTCCGAGCGGCTTGATGGCACGCTTCAGGAGTTCATCTGTCTGGAGGCCGACAATGAGTTCATTCTCCTTGTCAATGTACCCTGCGGCGTGTGATGTGATGGTAGAAATGGTTTTTGCGTCAATGCTTCTGACACCGCCTCTCTCACGCTCCTCTTCCAGAGCCTCGATGCATTCCTGCCACAGTTTGTTGGTTCGGTCAGACGGACCCATCAGGAACGATGCGTCTCCCTCGTAAGGAACAATGTTGCGATATACGAAATCTGCTACGTTGATCGTAGCGGTCCAAGGACCTTCGGTAAACTTGATTTTAGAAGTCATCAGGTATTATATTGTTAATCGGAGTAATTCTCCGTGTTATAACTTCTACAAACTTATGTAAAAAATATTGACCTCCAAAATATTTCTTACAATTTCTAATAAAAACGTTGCGTTTTGTTCGAAACTTAAATTGTTTTTAATAATATCGATTAAAACATGAACTTATTAAGTGGTTTTGATTTAAAATGTTTAATCCGCATTCTGACGCCTGTGGAGCAGGAAGATGATACCATATGTCAGCGGGGCCTCCAATCCTGTCAGACTCGCCAAAAATATGTACCTTTGCATTCCGGCCGATTTCCATACGGACAATCCGCCGCGAAACTATTAACCAAATTGACGACACATGCATATCAGAAAGACAATCACTATTTTAGCGGCATTGGCGGCAGTTGCCGGATGCGGAACTAGGAAATACTGCAACACGGTGAAGATTGACGGCGATGACGCGAATACCACCATTGAAAAGGCCGCTAATGTCGTGCCGACGGCTAACCAGCTGGCAGCACTTGACAGGGAATTCATCGCGTTCATCCATTTCGGACCGAACACCTTCACCGGCAAAGAGTGGGGTAGCGGATTCGAGTCCTCCGAAACTTTCGCGCTGGAGACCCTCGATACTGACCAATGGTGCAAGGCGATAAAGGACGCCGGAATGAAAATGGTGATTTTCACTGCTAAACATCATGACGGCTATATCATGTGGCAGAGCCGCTACACCGACCACGGAATCATGTCGTCCAAATTCCGTGACGGCAAGGGCGATGTCCTTAAGGACCTCTCCGAATCATGCCGCAAATACGGACTGGAACTCGGTATATATCTTTCACCGGCAGACCTTTATCAGATAGAAAGCCCGGACGGACTCTATGGAAATCTAAGCAAGCCTACTCTCAGGACCATTCCGAGAGAAGTGGAAGGACGTCCGTTCAGCAACAAGACGAAATTCAAGTTCAATGTCGATGATTACAACGAGTATTATCTGAACCAGCTCTTCGAACTTCTTACCGAATACGGCCCGATTTCGGAAATCTGGCTGGACGGTGCCCATCCGAAGACCAAGGGCGGCCAGACCTACAATTACAATGCATGGCGGGAACTGATCAGGACATTGGCTCCGAAGGCCAATATCTTCGGCAGGGAAGACCTGCGCTGGTGCGGAAACGAGGGCGGTCATACCAGAGACTCAGAATGGAACGTCGTTCCTTACATGGCAAATCCTGACACCCTTACCTGGTACAGCGACATGATGGCTGACCCGCTTGGAGGACGCGAACAGCTTTGCGAAGGCAAATACCTTCATTATCAGCCTGCCGAGACCGACGTTTCCATCCGTGACGGCTGGTTCTGGAGAGACAATACCCACCAGCAGACCAGGACTGCGGACAATGTATTCGACATATATGAGCGTTCAGTCGGAGGCAATGCCATCCTTCTTCTGAATCTGCCGCCTGACAATCAGGGACGTTTCCCGGAGAAAGACCTGAAGACCCTCGAAGAGACAGGCCGGCGCATCCGTGAGACCTATGGCATTGACCTTCTCGAAGGTGCGAAATGCCCGAAGGCGCTGCTCGACAATGACATTGACACTTATATAAAGGTCAAGGACGGTGAAGATTTCGTCGTCACCTTGCCTGAAAAGCGCTGGATAAACCGTATCGTCCTCCAGGAGGCAATCGCGACTGTCGGAGAGCGTGCGGAGCGTTTTGCGGTGGATGCCAGGATTGACGGCGAATGGAAGGAAATCGCGACTTCGACGAATATCGGACACAAGAGAATCCTTCGTGTCAATGATATGGAGACCGATGCACTCCGTTTCCGTCTGCTCCAGTCCAGAGCGATGGTTGCAATCTCCAAGATGTCAGCGCATTACTCACATTGGGGCCTATTCTATGGAAATCCTTTCGATACCCCTGAACTGCAGGAATATGACAAGAATGCCTGGAAAACGGAGGAAAATTCGAATGTCCTTGTGTTCGGCGGGCAGAGAAGACTCGACGGCATCGTTTATAATCCGGCGGCCGGAAAGTCCGAATCGGGTATCGTCAGTGGCGTCGTCAGCATAAGCGATGACGGCCTCTCATGGACCGAGGTCTCGTCTTTCGAGTTCGGAAATCTTGTCAATGACCCTTCGCCACGTTATGTCCATTTCCATAATCCGGTCGGCTGCCGTTATCTGAGGATAGTTTCAGAATCATTGGACCCGACATTGATAAGCCTGTTCTGATTTTTTTAAGGATTACTTATCTTTGCGTAAAATTTCGGACAGATGAAATATAAGGCGATATTCAGCGACATTGACGGAACATTGGTAAGTTTCCGTACGCACAGGGTCCCGGAGAGTACTCTGGAAGCATTGGAAGAGGCTCATAATCAGGGAGTCAAGATAATTATAGCGACGGGGAGGCCTTACGGTGACTTTGATGTCATCAAGGATGTTCCATACGATGCGGTGATTTCCCTGAACGGTGCGGACTGCCGCTGGAAAGACGGACGCATAATCAGACAGCATTTCATCGATTATGACAATTTCAAGAAAATGTCAATGCTGTCCGACGAATACGGTTTCGCCCTGAGCCTGGAACTCACCGAAGGCTTTTTCATCAACAGGATAACACCTGCCGTGGAAGAACTGGCGAAGGCTATCGACCACAAGATTCCTGAAGTATGCGACATCGAGGAGAAGTTCAATGCTTATGGATGTGGCCAGATGGCGGCATATTTCGATCTGGACCTTCAGAATATAGTAATGTCTCAGGTTCCTGACATGTATGCTACCAGGTGGCATCCGAGATTTGCTGACATTGACCTGAATTGTGTGAGCAAGGGAAATGCGCTCAGGGAAGTGGCGGAACTTCTCGGTATCGGCATTGACGAAACCATTTCTTTTGGCGACGGAGGCAATGACATTTCCCTCATCGGTGCCGCAGGACTCGGAGTCGCGATGGGCAATGCCGGTGATGATGTGAAGGCGGCGGCAGGCTATGTTGCAGGTCACGTGGATGAAAACGGCTTTGCCGATGCCATCCGCAAGTTTGTTCTCGGATGACCTGTCAGAGAAGACAAATGTTCCTATTACAATAAACAAATTTAACCCTTATGACACTAAAGAATATTGCATTGGCACTGGCCGCGGCAGCAATGGCATTGACAGGCTGCGGGAATGTGGAAAAGCAGACGGACGAGGCGATGGATTTTCTCTATGAATACATGAATCTGGCCGATAAGGCGGATTACAGCGAGGATTTCTTCAGGCAGAATACTGAAGTGGCGCTGAAGGCCCGCCGTGAAATGCCGTGGGGCAAGCAGGTCCCTGACCAGTTGTTCAGACATTTCGTGCTGCCTGTGCGTGTGAACAATGAGAGACTCGACGAGTTTAGGATGATGTACTACGATACGCTCAAGGCTCGAGTAGCAGGAATGTCAATGCATGATGCCGCATTGGAAATCAATCACTGGTGTCATGAGAAAGTGACTTATACTCCTTCTGATCCGAGAACATCTTCACCAATCGCGTCAATGCTGAACGGCGAAGGAAGATGCGGAGAGGAGTCCACATTCACCGTGGCCGCGATGCGTACGATGGGAATCCCTGCACGTCAGGTCTATACTCCGCGTTGGGCGCATACAGACGACAACCACGCATGGGTTGAGGTCTGGACTGACGGAAAGTGGTCCTTCCTCGGAGCCTGCGAACCTGAGCCTGAACTGAATATGGCATGGTTCAATGAGCCTGCGGCAAGGGCGATGCTGATGCATACCCTCGTGCTCGGAGACTACCGCGGACCGGAGGATGTCATCAGACGCACGAAGAATTTTACTGAGATCAATGTCATAGGCAATTATGTCAGGACGAGGCGCAATATCGTTACTGTCATTGACACGAAAGGAAAGCCTGTTCCCGGTGCATATGTCTCATTCTGCATATACAATTACGGCGAGCTCTACAATGCGGTGATTCTGAAAACTGATGATGAGGGCAAGGCATCGCTTCATTCCGGAATCGGTGATATGTTCGTATGGGCTTCAGACAAAGGACTTTACGGAACAGGAAAGCTTACATCTGATGGTGATGAAAATGTGAAGAATCCGGAGGCTGACCTGACAGCTGAGGTTACCGTAACATTGAACCATAAAGACGCTGACAAGATAGAATTAGACATTGACATAAACCCTCCTGCACCCGGCAGGATTCCGGCGGAAGCAAGCGAGGAAGACATCGCGGCAAACAAGCTGAGACTCGCTCAGGAAGATTCGATAAGGCTTGCATATGTCGCCACATTCACGACCGAGGCCAATGCGAGTGAGCGTCTCGGAATGCCAGGATTGTCGGCGGAGGATGCTGAAGCGGCATGCAGGCAACTGATAGATGCGCGCGGCAACTGGCGCGATGTACGGGAGTTTATTTTCAAGGCCAATGATGCCGGTAAGCTGAAAGATGCTCTGGAGATGCTCAAGACTCTCAGCCGCAAGGACTTACGTGATACTAAGTGTGAGGTGCTCATGGATGCCCTGACGACAGCGGCTCCGAGGAATGCTGTCAGCAGTCGCGGTGAGAACGTCTATTACAATTATGCGCTCTGTCCACGTATCTCCGGAGAGTTTATCCAGCCATATCATCAGGATATCAGAAAGGCATTGGCTTCATATCTTATCTACAGCAACGGCACTCCTCGTGATATCGCCTCTAAGGCGGATGCCGAGAAACTTGCAGGAGAAATCATCCGCTGGACCAGAGACAGCGTGGCACTTGCCGACAGCCTGAATTCCAGAAGATTGCAGGCAACTCCTGCCGGAACTCTCAGAATGAGGATGGCTGACAACCGCTCACGCAATACCTTCATGGTCGCCGCCCTGCGTACTTTCGGAATCCCTGCAAGGGTTGACCAGATGACCGGCAAGGCTCAGTATATGACTGACAATGAATGGATTGACATTACTGCTGAAAAGCAGGGCGTTTCCTCTGTCGGAAGGATTTCAGAGAAGGGAACATTCACATTGAAATATACCCCGGGTGCCGGCACTCTCGACAATCCTGAGTATTACAGGCACTTCACATTGAGCAAAATAAGTAACGGAAGGACCCGTCTGCTCGATTTTGAGGGAGGCGATGCAACCGAGCTCGGCGCTGATGCTTCCGCCAGGTCGTTCGGCAAGCCGTTTACCCTGGATGCAGGCTCATACCTCCTTACCAGCGGAACACGTCTCGCAAGCGGAAAGGTTCTGGCAAGAATGGTTTCTTTCAATGTTGCCCCTGGGAAGAATACTGACGTTACCCTTGTCATGCGACAGGCCAGCGAGGAAATCAGCGTCATAGGCGCAATGGACCCTGAGGCTCTGTACCAGCCGGTGACGGCGGACGGAACTGCCGATGCTTCAAAGTCAATCCTGAGCACGACAGGCCGCGGATATTTCCTCGTAGCGATTTTCGGTGACGGAGACGAGCCGAGCAACCATGCCATAAGGGATTTCGAGTCAATGTCGAAGGAACTTGCTGCCTGGGGCCGTCCTGTGATGGTCTTCGGACAGAATGTGGACAATGTCAGGAATTTGGCCGGCAGGCTTGCAACAGCTGACAATCAGGAACTTGTCCACTTCGGACTCGATTCCGGTGCGGCCGTCAGAAACATGATTTGCGAGGGCTGTCACAGCACAAGCATGACATTGCCTGTAATCGCGATGTGTGATAGTTTCGGCAGGGTAGTGTATCTTTCTACAGGATATAACACGTCTCTTGCATCGCAGCTTCGCAATGTGATTGCAGGAATCTGATTAGTGTAAAATGTTATGAAAAAGGCCGGGTGAAAATCTCTTTCATCCGGCCTTTCTCATCCCCAATGATTATTAGCAGGACATGATTTCATGTTCCGGCGCGCAAAGCTAGCATGTTTAATACGGATAACAAAATCTTTTGAATTACACGTAATTTCTGATTATTTTTGCGTTACGTGCGGCGGTTGTTGGCCGCCGGAAAAATAACCTGTAATGACATTATAATGAACATTGACAAATATAATTCTCTGATAAAGTCCATCTTCCTCAGATTTCCTTCGGTCCAGACTTCGTCTTTTGGTGATGCATACAAGCCTGGACTGCAACATATGCTGGATTTCAATGACTTGCTCGGTACTCCGGACAAGGCTTTCCGTACCATCCACGTCGCCGGAACAAACGGCAAAGGCTCTGTTTCCAATATGCTTTCTTCCGTTCTTGCCGGGGCCGGACTGAAGGTGGGACTCTACACCTCGCCTCATATCATTGACTTCAGGGAGAGGATGCGCATCATTGACGGGCGTGATTCAGCTGCGGACAGGAACGGGACGGCCGAGTTGGTCCCTCAGGAATATGTATATGATTTTCTGGAGAAGTGGCAGGACAAGTTCGACGAAATGGAATTGTCTTTCTTCGAGATAACTACTGGCCTGGCTTTCAAGTGGTTCGCTGACATGAACGTGGATGTGGCAGTTATCGAAGTCGGCCTCGGCGGACGTCTTGACAGCACGAACATAATAAATCCGGAACTGGGTATTGTCACCAGCATTGGCCTGGACCACTGTGACTTGCTCGGCGACACCCTTGACAAGATCGCTTTCGAAAAGGCTGGAATTTTCAAGCGTGGCGTGCCGGTCGTGATAGGGGAGACTATGCCGGAGACGGAACCTGTCTTCAGGAAGCGTTTTGCCGAGGTCAATGCCGGAGAGCCTTCTGGTGCTGACTTTCCTGCATTGGTTTTTGCCGACAGGACAGAACCGTCAATGTGGTATATGCATGAGGCTGTCCTGGAAAATATGGACCTTCAGGGAGAATATCAGGCTATGAACCTGCGTACAGTGATGGCTGCGATAGATGTTCTCCAGACCAGATGGCATGATGTGGAAGGTCTTTCCGATAAGGCGGCCGTCGCGGATTCGTTGATACGCACGGCTTTGAGAATGGGGTTCCACGGGCGCTGGGAGAGGCTTTCGACCAATCCGGACGTGATTTGTGACATCGGACACAACGCACCTGCATTGACCTATAACTTCGGGCAGCTGAAAAAATATCTGGAGACGGGGAAATATACTTCGCTCATAATGGTTTACGGTGTGATGGCCGACAAGAATTTCGATGCCATAATGCCGCTTTTCCCCGATAATGCGACATGGATTTTTACGACTCCACAGACTGCCAGGGCTGCAAAGGCGTCTGCGATTTTCGAGAAATATACTGCCTTCTGTGAAGAATCGGGAAGGCCGGCTTCACGACTTTATGTGCAGGACAATGTGAGGGAAGCTGTTCTTCTGGCATTGAAAACGGCTGCTGCCTATGGCGGAACCCCGCTCGTCTATATCGGTGGCTCTACTTTTGTTGTTTCCGAGGCTGTGCCTTGCTTTGCGTAGAAGGCTTTTCCGCAGGCTCATACATGCAAGATTGGTCAGTAGGGGCATTTATCAGAAGTACCGTCCGCAGTGTCATAAGCCGTAGGAAGGCACTTAAAAATATATGCGTATGAAACATAACTTGTTGAATGTCACTTTTATAGTGATAGCAATACTATTTTTGGGAACATTGGGTATGAGTGCATTTTTCAGAAAAGACAAGACGAAGACGTCGCCTGACAAGGATGGTCATGAGCTGACTGGACTATGGTCCGACTGGAACACTGCAGTTCAGCAGGACAGACCTAAACGTGAAGCGGAAATTCTTGCCGAAATACGCAGGCAGGCTGAAAAAAAGAGGCTTGCCTGGGATTTTTATGATGCATCCCGGAAATACGTGGAAACTGTTTCTTCACGCAACTGGAAACTCCGTGATTCGTTGGAAAACGAGTTCGGAAAGAATGTCGGAAAGTTCGATGAGCCGATAGTCAGTTTCGCATATCGTGCAGAAAAGTCTGGTGCTGATCCTGACTCGTTGTTCGACTATGTCCAGGACAATGCCAGACATCTGAAGGCCGGTCACGATAGTGCTTTCTATAATCGTGTCCAGGTCTCACGATATACCGGTTTTTCCGGAATCAATGCTTCTTTCCTGAAGCATTTTCTGGCCAATGATTATGAGTATGCCCTCTGGACCCTGCTTCCTTATACGTCGCTCTCGAAAATAGGTGAAGGAAAAATCTATGAGGCGCTTAAGGATTATGAAGGGGAGTCCTATCCCATCAGTGCCTATCTGGAATATCTGGCGATTCCTGAAGATAAAGACGGAAATAGGCAATCTCTTGGTTTGCAGGTATTTACAGACAAGTATGCGGGTAAGGCCATATCAATGTGGGCAAAGTGTGATATCCTGAAACTCCGCTTTGCAGCCATGGAGAAGGACAAGGCTACAAGTGCTTCTTATGAGTCTTTCTGCAAGGAATGTGAGGCATTTGAGGAAGAACGCAAGGGTTTCAGCGGCGATGAGGCCAAGGTCGTTTCGGAACTTGGTTACGTCAGGAATGTGCTGCTCCGTAATCTAACGGAAAAACATATCGGACTGGATGTCGAAGAAGGAAAAATCATCATCAGCCTCAAGAATCTCAGGTCGGTGCATCTTACTATGGGGCTTGCCAAGGGAAAGGACTTTGTCATTGACAAGAAACTGGAAAATGAGGTCTGCAGTTTCTATTTGCGGGATACATTGATGGTGGACATTCCGGAATTGAACGACGGCGACTATATGATTAATGCCGCTTCCGGCAAGGATATCAGCAATTACATCACTTATTCTTCAGCGCGGATTTCTCTGGCATCACGTGTGGACAACCGCGGAGTCTGCATCTATGCCGCTGATTATCAGACGGGTGAGCCTATACACTCGGCTGACATTGACCTTAAGAAAAACGGCAAGCCGGTGGTGTCCTGCAAAGGGTTTGCCTTCGACGGGTTCACTCCGCTTCCTGAGGACATGGCCGCCAAGATGAAGGGCGACACCTACTATACTATGGAATGCAGTTTCGTCGGCAAGGACGGTTTCTTGAGGAAGAGTGAGGAACTGTCGATAGGCCGTTGGAGTCCTGAGAAAGTCTCGTCGTCATCGGCCGGGACCAGGATGCAGAGGCGCGGCGAAATCTTCACCGACCGTGGCGCGTATAATCCAGGAGATACCGTCGATTTCAAGGCGCTCATATATTTCACCGACGGAATCAATGCCGCCAAGGTCTCGCCTGCCGGCGCAAAGTACAAGGTGGTTCTTGTCAATGCCGAAGGACGTGACGTGGAGTCCGTCGATCTGACTACCAATGAGTTCGGGTCAATGTCAGGGTGGTTTGTTCTTCCGAAGGGCGAGCGTAACGGTGATTTTACCATCCGCGTCGTTACGGATTCGGAAACGGCGGTTTCAAAGTCAATCCGTGTAGATGAGTTCGTTCTTCCTACGTTTGACGTGACATTTGACGACATTGACAAGCAATATTTTCCTGGTGACGAAGTTGTTGTGACTGGAAAGGTTACGAGTTATTCCGGTCATCCTGTCGCATCCGGCAAGGCTGTTTATGAAGTCGGAACTTATTGGAATAACATCGGTTCCGGGCCTCTGGAAATTGGTCCGGACGGAGCGTTCATGATTAAATTCAATGCTGAGGATGAGGATTACCGTATTCTCTATAAAGTTTCCGTAAGGATTACAGATGATACTGGAGAGACCCACGAATACAACAGGCCTGTATATGTGTCCGGCAGTATGGATGTCAATGCGGAACTTGTCAATGCAGCCGATGGAAATCTGGAACTCATTGAAAAGCAGGCTCCTGTTGCCTCTCCTTGGGCTCGCCGGCCTCGTTATGAACAGGCGGTCATCCTTAAGGAAGACGTTGCTTCCGTCAAGTTTACATTGAATTCGATGGACGGTGTTCCGGCTACGGGAAAGATATCTTATGATGTCAGGAATGAGTCCGGTAAGCTGGTCCTCCAGTCGGAAGCCAAGTCCGGAACGACGGAAAGCATTGATGTAAAATCTTTTGTATCAGGCCTTTATACGCTGAAGGCGTATGCTTCTGCGAAGAGCTCTTCCGGGAAGGAGTACAAGGATACTACGACGTTGAAGGTTCTTCTGGTACGTGAAGATGATACGGCCATGGATGCTCCGGTGCGGAATCTGGCTGTCCCTGTAAATACTGAGGTCCGTGAGGGGGAAAAGGCTGAACTGCTGTTCGGCGCTTCGGACGGTGCTCCGGTGTGGGCATTGGCTGAGGTCTTTGACGGCAAGTCCGGCCTGCTGGAAACCAGAATGGTCAGACTTTCCGGTGCCCGTGGTGGGGATGGTTCGCTGATGAGGCTTTCTTTCGACTACAAGAAGGAATATCCTGATGCCATCCGTGTCCAGATTTTCTATTTCAAGGATTCCAAGAGCGTGTCATGCGATTTTGAATATCATCGTGTTTATTCGGAACGTGAACTTCCGCTTTCGTTTTCTTCTTTCGAGGACAAGACATGGCCTGCTTCTTCTTATACGTTCACTATCAAGACGTTGCCTGGCGTAGAGTGCCTTGCTGCCGTGTATGACAAGAGCAGCGAAACCATCAGGCGGAATTATTGGAGGACATTCGAACTGCCGAGGCCCGGCACCCGTGTCGTGTATGTCAATGCCTCTCCGGGAAGTGTGAGCGGCGGTTCTCCGTTCGACGTGGATCTTGTTCTCGATGAGGAATCTGTCGTGGCGTATGGGGCTTCTCCGAAGAGGTTCAAGACTCGTGCGGCAATGTCTCCGGCCATGGCGAACCTTTCTGTAGAGAGTGCTGCGCTGGAGGACAAGATGGATGCGGGGGAGCCTCAGGAATCCGGCGACTCCGGTGCCATGCCTGATGTCCGTTCGGAATTTGCTAATACGTTGACTTTCCAGCCTTTCCTCAGGTCTGACGACAAGGGCGAGATTTCTTTTGCTTTCAATACTTCGGATAAGTTGTCCACTTACGTCGTGGCGCTTTATGCTCATGACGCCAAGATGGCCAATGCCGTTCTCCGCCGTGAGATGATGGTTACTATCCCTTTGAAAGTCAATGTCGTGGAGCCCAAGTATCTCTACGAGACCGACAAGTGGAATCTTTCTGCTGCTGTCTCGTCTGTCGTGGAGCATGACATCAGGGGAACATTGACCCTCTGTCTTTTCGACGGCAAGGATTACGAGGCGTTGAAGGCTGCGGAGACTGCCACTCTTCTTGTTAAGTCCAAGAGGGTTACAGTTCCTGCCGGGAAGTCTGTCAATGCCATGTTCGAGGTCTCTGTTCCTGAACTTTGTGACGGTGGCAGGTTGCCCGAGAATCTCGGTGTCAGTCTGGTGTTCGTTGCCGACAAGGGCGATAAGGTGGAATTCTCGGACGGGATGTTCGTCAGCATACCGGTACTCGCTGCAGGACAGCGGATTACGGAGAGCCATTCGGCTGTGCTTCTTGCCGGTATGGATAAGGATGCCGTAATCGCCGGTCTGCGCAATCAATTCGTCAATGGCTCCGGCAATGATGCTGAGGTCAATGTCATCAGTATCATTGATATGATCCGTGATGCGGTCCCTTCCAAGGTGGAGCCGGAAGGCAAGGATGTCCTTTCTCTTTCTGAGGCGATGTATGTGCGCGAACTTTCATACAGTCTCAAGGCATTGGCACGTACCGGGTCGGTGGCTCATGACGGCATGTCTGACGGGGAGTTGTTCTCCAAGGTTTTTGCCTGCCACAATGCTGATGGAGGGTTTGCCTGGTTTGAGGGCATGAAATCGTCTCCGGTCATCACGGCCGTTCTGCTTGAGCGCTTTGCGAAAATGCTGGCGGGCGGCTGTCTCGACGGAACCGCCTCCGTGGATTCTGATGCTGCTTCGTGTGCTGATGTCAATGCTGTCCTGTCTTCTGCCGTGCGTTATCTGGACAAGAACCAGTTCTCTTCCGCCGGATGTCCGTTCTGGTGCGGCGGAATTTCGGATGAGCAGTATATGTATGTCAGGTCAATGTTCCCTTCTGTTCCTTTCAATGTCAAGTTGCCGGCAGTCAAGGAGGTGCAGGAGCGCTACTCGGCTTTCCGTAAGGCTGCCAAGGCGTATCTCGTGCCGGATGAAGCACGTGGACTGAATGGCTATATCTTGGCTAAGGTGCGCAGAATCAGCATTTTGCGTAATCTGGCTTTGTCCAAGGACGGCTTAGCTCTGGCCAAGTCATGGGGTCTTGGCTTCAAGGCGGACAAGAAGTTGGTCAAGTCTGTCAATGCTGACATAGTTTCCTTGCTCGAATATGCTGTGGACCACAAGTCCGGCGGAGTCTATTATCCTAATCTTGTCATACCGTTCAGAGGCCTGCTGGAGAGTGAGGCCTATGCGCATTCGATGGTCTGCGACTTGCTTTCCGGCTATGCGGCCGATGCTTCTGTCAATGCTGCTTCTTTCGGATGCGAGTCCCATATTTCCAGTGACAATGTCAATGTCTCCGAGGCGCTCCGTGTAGCCGACGGCATCCGTCTCTGGCTCATGCTCCAGAAGGAGACCCAGCATTGGGATTCCGACCCGGCATTTGTGGATGCTGTCAATTCAGTTATGAACGGCAGCCCTGCATTGAAGTCCACCAGTGTCATTGTCCTGTCAATGTCAAAGTCGCTTGATTTTCCGTCAGTCAAGGCTTCCGGCAATGGTTTTTCGGTCAGCAGGCGTTTCTTCCGTGAAACAGTTTCCGCTTCCGGTGACTATGTCCGTAAGGAAATTTCTTCAGGAGAACTGCTCCATGTAGGTGACAAGATTATAGCCGAGTACTCTATCCATAATGAAGAGAACCGCAGTTTTGTACGTCTCACTGTTCCTCGTGAGGCATCTCTCCGTCCTTCTAATCAGTTGTCCGGCACTTACGGCTGGTGGATGAGCCCTCTCCGTGTCAATGGCTGGTATTCTGTTGTGCCTCAGGGTTATAGAAATGTCAAGAGTGCTCAGACAGAGTATTGGTTCGATTCATATCCGGAGGAAAATACGACAATAACCGAGGAGTTCTTCGTCACCCAGTCCGGCAAGTTCTCAGCCCCGGTTCCGGTCATCGAATCCCTCTACGCCCCTCATTACAGGGCCAACGGTGCTTTCGGCGGCGAACTGGTTTCCGAGTGAATTTTTTGTGAGAAGTGCTAAAAACCTCACAAAAAATTTGCAGATTAGAAAAATAGTAGTACCTTTGCATTCCCGATTTGAAAACGGGATGCTTGGGAGCATAGCTCAGTTGGTTCAGAGCGTCTGCCTTACAAGCAGAGGGTCGGGGGTTCGACTCCCTCTGCTCCCACCAAAAAGGACGGTTTATCGCCGTCCTTTTTTCGCATCCGTTTCTGAAAACGTTTTATTATATTTTATTATATTTATAAGAAATTGTCTTTTATCTTCTATTGCAGATATTCGTAATAGTCTGCTATTCCGCGTGACGATATCCCTGAATCTTATTCCATTTGCCGCGGGTGAAGTCGGGCACGAGGACAGGTTTGCTGCCATTTTCGATGGAAGCGGCTGACAGGTCACCGATGCAGGACCACTCGGCGGCATCGTAAACATCCATGTCGAGCGGCTTGCCGTTTCTTAGGCACCATACCAGACGGTAATCCATGATGAAATCCATGCCGCCATGTCCGCCTACTGATTTGGCTTTCTCTTCGATATCCTTGACAATAGGGCTCTGGTACTTCTTCAGGAGTTCTTCATATACATCCCCAGAAACGAAAGTATGTGCGGAAAGGTTCTCGAAATCCACATCTCCATTGATCTGTTCCGGTTCGAATGCGAATCCCGGACGAGGATACTTTTCTGCGTATCCTTTCGTTCCGACAACCTGATACATCCTGTCATAAGGACGCGGAGTATAGACATTGTGCTGAAGAAGGATGGTCTTGCCTTTGGCGGTATGTATCATTGTGGAAGTCTGGTCGCCATTCGCGAATGTCTCAGCTCCCATGTTCTTCTTGGCTATTTCCAGACCGGCAACCGAAATGGTGGCCATTGAAACCAGATAGTCCATCCTGTCACCGCGGTGTATGTCAAGTACCTGACAGTCAGGTCCTAAACCATGGGTGGCATAAACATCGCCTGCATGTGCCTGGTCAAATGCCAGACGCCAGTTGTCGTGATATTTGTCCCAAAAATCCGAAAGATTATGAATGTAAGAGCCTTCCGTATGGAGTACCTCGCCGAACAGTCCCTGCTGAACCATATTGAGTGTGGTAAGTTCATAGAAATCATACACGCAGTTTTCCAACATCATGCAATGCCTGCGTGTCTGCTCGGACACATCGACCAGCTGCCAGCATTCAGCCACGGAAGTTGCAGCAGGCACCTCCACAGCGACGTGTTTTCCATGCTGCATCGCGTACACTGACATTTCTACATGGCTGTCCCATGGGGTGCAGATATACACGAGATCGATGTCGTCACGTTCGCAGAGCCTCTTCCAACTTTCTTCTCCGAAATATTCGGCAGCAGCAGGCTTTCCGGCGCTTTTCAGAATATCCTGTGACTTCTTTACACGGTCTTCCTCCAGGTCGCAAAGCGCTACTGTACGGGTTCCGTCTATATGGGTGAAACGAGACACGGCACTCGGTCCTCTCATACCCAGTCCGATGAAACCGATTCTTACAGTGTCAATCGGATCCGCCGCAAACTGTAGCATATCTTGCTGACCAGCAGCCGGCTCAGGCTCATTGAAAACAATGACGCCATCCTTAATCTTATAATTTTTCCCATCCTTACCGCAGTCTCCGTAGCACCCGGACAATATTGCTGCCGCCAGAACTGTCAATGCCAAAAGTTTGTGTTTCATAATTATCTGATTGTTTGATTATTCTTCTAAATTAATTAGTGTTTGGTTAAAAATTATACATGTCTTTGAAAATATTGGAAATTAGGTATTTACAAAGTTTTTTGGCGCGTGATGATTTGAGTCATTCTTTTGTATCCACCTCTTTGCCTTCTTTGCGTCCTGCTACACGTCCCTCTTTGTGCCCCTTCCTCACGCCCGCTCTCATGTGCGTACTCAACCTGATTGTAAGTGCCACATTCCGTATTCATGGCCTTAATGTAATTGATTCTGTCCTCGTCGTCAAGCTGGGCGAATTTCAGGATGATGTGAACTAATTGCTATGCATTGCTCAGTTCTTTCTTCAGCTTAGAGACCTCTTCTTCTGAGAGACCGGTCACCTGTGCGATAATCTCGCAAGATGCCCCGATTCGAATAAGATTCATTGCGATTTCCGATTTTCCCTCTTTGAGCCCTTCTTCTCGTCCTTCCTCTCGCCCACTCTCACGTGCGTACTCAATCTGATTGTATGT
>UMKZ01039519.1_pt1 | contig 18328 bp, 22 predicted proteins | sample 1966441 | NCBI WGS metagenome assembly UMKZ01 (sample SAMEA4836189, study PRJEB28245) | human gut metagenome | biome: gut microbiome; material: fecal sample | place: Denmark | collected 2008
GCTTTTATAATATATCCATACGCATCACAAACTTCAGAAAGAATCTTCTTCAAGGTTTCATCTACTCCATCCTTCAAAATTGGATACCTGAACTTTGGACACCATATAATATGATACTGAACTAAATACTTACAATGAGAAGCACGATGATAATTCTCATTCTTCATGATCATTCACATCTTTTAACTGATACTTTTCCTGAATGCCTCTACGCATCAAATCCAGAAAAGTGATCGTTTTACCTTCTTCAACCGAATAGATTCTGGCAAGGTTTTCCAGTTCTTTTTTCCATTCACCAGGAATGGCAATATTGATCTGAACATTATTTGTTCTAGGTCTAGCCATAATATCAACTCCGAACTATTTCTACATATATTATATATTTTTTATACGCATTATACAATACAAAAAGTGGCTTTCATCTCCATAGCAAGCTATGGAGTTTTCGCCACTTAATTATAACTCCACTGATATCTAAATTATAGTAGGTTTCCTTCCCGCTTGGACCATAGAATACGCCAGCACTTGGTGTCAATCCATTTTGACTTCCAATGTACTGCATTAAAGATGGCTGTGCATTCACTGCTTTTGAAACAGCATCGTAATTTTGTTGCACAAAATTTACATCCCTTAAAAGTTGCGGTTGCTCCAAAATCATTTCATCTACACTTTTTGACTCTTGTTTCTCATTAGATTCCTTTTCGATATCTTGAATCTGTTTTCCAAATTCTTCCTTTAAATTGTTCGTTTCCTCTGTCGTATTCTCACGCATCAAAACATTTGAGTCTGCCTGATTTTGTTTGGCATGCACTTTGTTTTCTTCCCCCTAGGCTTCATAAAATACGAAGCGTTGCTGTACAAGAAAATGAATACAACATCTTAAGCTATACTCTTTTTTGTGAAAAACGCAAATTTTGACATAAAAACGGGCCGTTTTCACCTAAAAGTGGTGAGCATGACCCATTTATGGTACTATTTACTATGTTCTTCCTCATTAATTGTGGCATCAATCATTTTCTGTGCCCAAATCGGATATATATCACGAATAAAGTGAACACCATCTGCCTGATAATATTTTGGATCTCCATCATCTGTAACACTCGTTACATCAATGTATGTCCAGCCATTCTTTTCGCACATTGCCTTAAGCTGTGTATTATATTCATTTGCCTTGCCCCATCTAGGATTTTCAGCCAAAGTTTCAGCCGTAGGCGGAATAATGGAATTAATAAACACATGAGCTTTTGGAACTATTTTTAATACTTCTTTCACCTTTTCTTCATATAAGTCTGCATAGGTACCGCCTTCTTTTTTAAGGTCCAACCCCATATCATTTACACCATATGAAAAATATAGATTTGATGGATTGATTTGCTTAACTTGATCATTAAAGTCCGTAATATTCAAGATTGTATTTCCGGCAGCCGCAAATACGCTGTTCCAAGGTAAAAATCCATAGGAACCAAATCCATAAACACGTGAATCTCCGTACAATACATAATCATCAAACATAGAAAATACATCGATTTTTCCTTCTTTGATCAAAGTTGTTTTTTCTTCAATTCTTTTGTTTGTTAATTTCTTAGACAGTTTTTTTGTCTTAAGCGCTTCCTGCTCTTTAATATAAGCAACCCCTTCGCTCGTATGTTCCTTTGATGTAAAGGTAACTATCAATAAAATCACAACTAAAAAAAGAACTGCTCCAATAATAATTTTCTTCTTCATTTCCTATCCCCTTCGATGTGATTATAGCACAATAAATTCAGTATCGTTCATAATTCATCTTATTTAAATTTACCATAAACAGTGCTCCAATTTTATGCTACAATCAAGGCACGGAAAGGGATTTTTAGGTTAAGGGGAAATGAAAAAAAAAATATATACTATTTGTAAAGCAATCGTTTTAATTTGTCTTATTATTCTTGTCGCATCCAATTTCAAAGTGGATAAAGATAGTAAAGCGTCTATGGAAACGGTACAAAATAAGACGATTGAAAAAGTAAATCTAGATGGATTTACACAGTTGGATAACTTAAATATAAAGAGATTTTTAGGCTTAGATCCATCGCAATATGATGGTAGTGTTTACTATAAGTCAGATGATGCCATGTCAGCCAGAGAGTTTATTATCGTTAAATTTAAGGATCATTCTCAACAAGATGCATTTAAAGAAACAATCGAAAAACGAATCAACTCACAAAAAGGAATTTTTGAAGGCTACGCACCGGATCAGGCAGAGTTATTAAAAAATGCCGTTATTGATATTCATGGCAATTATGCGCTTTATGCAGTAAAAGAAGATGCAGCTACAATGAATGATCAGTTCTTAAAGGCATTGAGTGAGGGGGAATAAAATATGGTATTTACGGATTTATTATTTTTATTTTGTTTCTTACCCATCAGTGTTCTACTCTATAAAGTTGCAAAGAACATTAAGATTCAAAATATTCTATTAGTTGTACTTAGCTTATTGTTTTATGCATGGGGCAATCCTGTACACGTCATACTTTTGATTCTATCTATTTTATGGAACTACTTTACAGCGCTTGAATTAAATGAACAGGAAGATGAAAAAGCACGCAAAATCATTTTGATTGTCGCCATTGTTGTTGATTTACTATTATTAGGTGTCTATAAATATACTGGTTTTGTGATGAATATCCTTCATATTCAATCAAGTATTCAAATTGCACTTCCAGTCGGACTTTCATTCTTTACCTTTAGTGAACTATCTTACTTATTTGATGTATATAACAATAAGAGTGAACCACAAAGAAACTTGATTTCCTATTCATTATATGTAAGCTTCTTTGGAAAAATCAGTATGGGACCCATCGTCTCTTATCATGATATGGAAGCACAATTAAATGATAGAACTGTATCAAAAGCGCAATTTGCGAGTGGTGTTGTTTTATTCAGTAAGGGTTTGATCAAAAAAGTCTTATTAGCGGATCAATTGTCTTATGTTTACTCTGTTTTACAAAACAATCAATCTGTCATGGGCGTTTGGCTTTTGGCAATTTGTTATATGTTGCAAATCTATTTTGATTTTTCTGGCTATTCCGATATGGCCATTGGATTATCGAGATTCTTTGGATTTGATTTTGCGCCAAACTTCGAACATCCATATACAGCCATATCTGTACAGGACTTCTGGAGAAAATGGCACATTTCTTTATCAAGATGGTTTAGAGATTATTTATATATTCCTCTAGGAGGAAATCGTGTTGATCAAAACACATATATTCGTAATATTTTCATTGTATGGTTTAGTACAGGACTTTGGCATGGTGCAAACTGGACATTTATTGTCTGGGGTATCTATTATGGAGGCTTCTTATTGTTAGAAAAGTTCTTCTTAAAAGAAAAGTTAGAAAAACTTCCAACATTCATCTCACATATTTATACACTATTTGTCGTGTTGATTGGTTGGGTATTCTTTATGAGTCCAAGTCTAGGCAGCGCTTTTTCTGTTATTGGAAAAATGTTTGGCATCGGTGCTAGTGCATTTGTTGATAATCAAGCGGCCTTTATGTTTAAATCATACTTGATTCTATTTATACTAGCCATTATTTTCAGTACTAAAGTATATGACAATCTACAAATCTTCTTCTACAATCAATACAAAATGAAAACTGTATATACAACATGGGCTGTTTATATCATCATGTTGATTATTTGTATCGCATTTATCGTAGGTGGAACATACCATTCCTTCCTATACTTTGCGTTCTAGAAAGCCAGGTGAAAAGTTATGAAGCAGAAATATTCAGCCATTATGGCTTCTAGTCTTACAAAAGTTATCAGTATTGCCGTTGTCGTCATCATGATTCTTAATATTGTCATTCCTGACCACAAACAATCAGAAACTGAAAACCGACCTCTACAAACATTTCCAGTTTGGAATGTAGAACATGTATTGTCAGGACAATATGGTAAGGATCTAAACACTTGGTTTTCTGATCAATTTGTTTTTAGAGATCAAAATATTCACATTAAATACTTAATTCAAAAATTTACCGGTGTGAAAGAAATTCAAGGTGTGTATTTGACAAAGCGTGGTTTAATCGAAAAGACAGCTGAAGTCAACAAAGAACAATTGGATCGCAATTTAAATGCGATAAATACTTTGAAACAAAACTATCCAGATTTAAATGTAGGTTTTATGTTGGCACCAAATGCCGTCAGTATTGAACGTGACAGTCTTCCTAAGTCAGCTGATGCCTTGGATCAAAATAAACAAATGGATGATATCTATAATCGTATTGATGATTCGATCAAAAAAATTGATGTGCGCTCTACTTTAGAAAAACATAAAGATGAATATTTATACTATAAGAGTGATCATCACTGGACATCATTGGCATCTTATTATTCATATCAAACATTAGCATCTTCATTTAAATTAGATAAAACAAAAAAATCGGATTATACAATCTACCCTGTATCCAATTCTTTTGAGGGTACTTTGGCAAATAAAACGGGCAGTCTAAAAATCAAAGATGAAATTGATATCTATGTTCCTAAAACAGAAACGGATTATGTAGTTACGGATGAATCCACAAACAAGAAATCGAGAACGATTTATCATTCTGAAGCTTTAGAAACAAAAGATAATTATGCCGTCTTTATGGGTGGCAATAAATCTTTGTTCCATATCAATATCGATAATGATTCAAAGAAACATTTATTGTTGATCAAAGACTCATATGCGAATAGTTTAATTCCATTCTTGATTCCAGAATATGAATCAATTACGGTTGTAGATCCACGATATTATTTCGATGATTACACTCGATTGATCCAAAATGATTTAATTACTGACGTATTGTTTATGTACAATTCAAATACATTTGTACAAGATACATCCTTAGCCGACATGTTACAGGCACAATAATTTAAGGGCAGGAAATTTAAAAATTTCCTGCCTCCTTTTCTTATGGCATACAAGCATATCCAAGATACGTAATAAAGTAAATCACATATCTAACCACACACTTCAAAATAAAATCCATAATCCGTATTTCGATAGCTGTAATCTTCTAGCATTTCCACATTTGTATTCCAATCCACATATACAACTCTGTCCTTGCCCATAAAACGATTTAAACAATAGGTTTCAAACGTATTTCTTAAGCTTCTACAAAAATCCTTGATCTCTTCAATACCGGCCTCTCTATATGTACATGTAGTTACATCTAATGTTGTTAGATCATGAATATCCTTCTGCATGATTTCATAAACTGGATAACGACAATTCTTTTTCTTGGTTCTTTCATGATATTCATATACCGCATTCCCATATAGCTGGCAGTGTTTAAGATTTGTTCCACTTCTCTTTTTCTCTACATGATACACATCATATACGCTCATGACTTTTTCATTTTCAATCTGCGTATATACATAACGAGACAATACCTTTAAACAACGATCAATATTTCCAAAGCTGTTCTCCACTTCCTTGAACACAATATCATTTTTATGATTCCCTGTTCCCTTACCATTCTTGTCCTTGCGAGTCCCCTTATTAAACTAATGCATATACTTTTGTACACCTGCCATTGACTTTTGATTCATCATTTTTTCTCTTAATTGTTCCATAATTTTTTACCCTTAGATAAGCTTTCTTATCTTCCCTTCACTATGGCAACGTAAAAGTTTTTAATTTGGTTCAAAAAAATAAAAAAAGCATAAACAAATAATTTGCCTATGCCATTGATCATCAACGAATCTTTAAATTATGCGCATCCTACAATAGGAATCAAAACACCTAAAACAAACACAACTAACATCACTGCGCCGGATGCATTTCTACCTAAATAGAATCTGTGAATACCCATCATTCCTAAGAATAATACCAATAATGAGGCTACCCATTTTTTCTTTTCTGATAGTAAATTTTCATTCATTTTCCTTTCCTTTGACATCTATAGAATACTAAAGAATGAAATATATAAATCAAAATAATTGCCATTAAAAATGACTCTCATTAAAGAGAGCCAATTATTTTCTTCTAAATACATCCATCAAATCCCTAAACCATTTCAACTCATCCCTACTCGCATTCTCAAAACCATGTCCACTATGAGTTGCAATATACAGCTTACCATCCATATTTAGATTAAGGGCAAATTTACGAAATGGACCATTTGTCAAAGTCATGATTTTCTTTAAACAACTCGAATCCAATATTTTAAGAGCCTCTTCTTGATCCCCACAACTTAAATTAAACTTCTTATCAAAAGCATCATTACCTGTTTTAATGGTTTGTTCATCCAATAAACTATGAGGATATATAGTTAGCCAAGTACTAAACTTGCAATCCAGATTGCATAACATCCATTGACCTTCATAAATTTGATTCTCATTCTTCTCCCACAAACCAGTCTCATCACGCAAAACTTCTGTCACATCTGTAAGTTTAATAGTACATAACTCTACATCTAGACCTTTATATTTACCTTGTACATATCCACTGCCACTACAATAATCATGTTTAGGCAAAGGAATATTCGTATCTGATACATCCAACAAATGGGAAACAGGATCTACCTCAACATCATCAAAGAACTCATGAAATACTTGTTTATTCTTTGAATTATTACCGTTTTCCTTTGACACTTGACCTAACCCAAGAAAAATAGCTCCAACAAGAATCAATACAAGAGTGCCCCCAAACACAATACCAATTCACACTATTCCAAGGCCTAACATAGATAATATCTTTTTGCCCATAACACTATCCCCCTGTTTTCTTTATCTTAACAAGCCCACTCATTCATCTCAAATAATCCCCTAAATTTGCCACAATAACGATAAAGAAGGCCAATTACTGGCCTTCACATTAATTTCTCTTGAAAGTGGAAAATGCAGGGGTTTGATCTTTCATTTTGTGGCATTAGAAGCTACCGCCACCACCACCATACGTGTCGCCACTACTACTAGTGAATGTGCTACTTCCTCCGCTCGAACTATCATCGTCGTCAGATTTGATTCGATTACGAGTTATCGTGTGATACAAGAAGTAGTCATGAGACTCTTTCATCTTCAACGTATTTTTCTTCATATAGTTATGTGCCTTGTCTTCAAAACTAACAGAATGAAGTTGTTCACGCTTTTTACTAACCACAAAGACTGCACAAACAAAACCTACTAAAAGACTTATTGGAACGCAGTACCATGGAAGCCATTTAAACGGCATATTTCCAACATCATAAGGCTTACCATTATGTGCCTTTTCTACAAACTTTTCACAAAGACTACCAAACGTTGTAAAAGCCTTCATGTACTTCTCTTTCTTAAAAGAAGGACCTAGCTTTTCACTAATATAACTAATTCCGGCATCCGTAAATGCTGTAATACCATAACCATGAGTAGCCATCCAGAACTTACGTGTTTCCATGTTGACCACTAAAAGAATTCCATCTTTATTTTTACCCTGACCATACTCAAGCGCTTCATACATCGTCATCGCATAATCAAGAAGTGCCTTACCACCCGTATCTTTTGTAGTCAATATCGCAACATCTAAACCTTGACGCTTACCAATTTGGGTTAAAGTATCATTTAACTCTTTTCTTTCATCCTCAGTTAATAAACGCGCATCATCATTCACAAATCTTAGTCCATCTTGTAATGAAGTAAGACCACTTAAAGCTTGCGCATACTCTTCGGAAAGATTAGGTGCTCTAGTAATATAGTCATCGCAAAGTCTTGCGTATGTTTCAAATGCATCCGCATATTTTCCACTACTTAAATAAGGCGCAAACTCACTACCAATCGTACTAATATCTTCTGACGAAATAGCTGTAGTACCTTTTCCATAAGTAGACATCCACCACTTGCGAACTTCCATATTGACAACCAATAAAGCACCATCATTACCATAGCCACGCTCATCATATTTTGCTTTTGCGTAGTCTTCTATGGATTGATCACCCATATCATCTGCAGTGATTACGGCAACATCTACACCTTGTCTTTCACTGATTTCAGTTAAAGTATCATTTAATTCCTGCTGTTCACTTACAGTTAATAAGCCTGCATTATCCTCTACATATCTTAGATCTTCACTCGCAAAAACCGGGAAGCACATCATAAGTGCAAGTAGAAGAGAAGAACATAAAATACTAAGTTTTTTCATAAACAACCTCCTACTTTCCCCAACTCAAAATCAATATTACGATATAAGCTAAAACACTTCCAAGAAGCGTAACCACTACATAGTATAAGTAAACTAGGCTCTTATTTTCTGGAAGATTACCTACAAATTTACCCGTTTGACCATTCATCGCAAAACTGTAGTTTTCACCCCTCCACTTCGTATTTAAGATCCACACTGGATACAACGCATATTTTGCCGTACCATTTTGAATCTGAACTGCACTATCCTCACAAGTAACCGTGTCATACTTACCACAATTGGTCATAAACGCATCTTCCGTAGACTTCTTTACACGGGTATTGGCACGATCAATACTTGAATCGGCATCCACATCATATTTATCAGCTAAAAAGCCAGCTAAATAAGCCGTCTGGAAGTCTACCGCATCTTTTAAGTCATAAGGCTCAATAGACTCCATCATATCATCTGGCATCTTACTCGAACCATCCACAGGAATGTTTTCAAATCTAACATGCCCCTTACGATATAAACGATAGTATTTGGTTTCCGTATAATCATATTCTGAGTCCGACCACATACGAACCTTTGTCGCATTATAACGAACCTCACCATCAGCATCCGCATCAAACAACCAGAAAGGAACATATACACCTTTGATTTCTTCAATATGATTTTCTGATTTGAATTCTTTAGGCAATAAAGTCTTACCCTTATAGTGCTGTTTCAAACCTTCCTTAGCCGCCTTTTTATCCAATTTAAACGGAATCACTAAATCTGGCTTTAAGACACCGCCCAATTTTTCCTTTACGACAATTGGACTTCCACAAAACGGACAAGATGCAGCCGCCATATTTTCATCCGCAACAATTTCACCACCACACGAATTACAAACATATGTCAATAATCCATCAGTTTCATTTTCTGCCCACTCTTGACCTGGCTTTACATCCCACTCAAATTGATCTTCTTCCTCAATCTTTACAGAATCATATTGCTGAAGTGTTTCCAGAGAAAATTCTGTATCACAATAAGGACACTTCATCTTCTGAAGTTTTGTATCAAACGAAATGGCACCATTACAACAAGGACATTTAAACTCTTGTAACGTACTCATAATTAAAACCCTCTACTTTTCTATGTCATTATCATCAAATGGGTCACCACACTCCGGACAGAATTTTGGTGGATGATGCGGATCCTCAGGTTGCCAACCACACTTATCACAACGATACAATGGTTCATGTGCCGGCTTTTTTGCACCACACTCCGTACAGAATTTACCCTTATTTACCGTTCCACAAGTCGGACAAGTCCAACCCTCAACACTAGGCTTAGGCGTTCCACACTCCGGACAGAATTTACCACTTGCTAGATGTCCACAAGTTGGACAAGTCCAGCCATCTGCCTTTGCCTCAGGCGTAGGTGCAGGAGTCGGTGTTGGAGTTGGAGTTGGATCAGGAGCTGGTTGAGCAGCAGCACCCGCCGCATATAAGTTTTGCGCATTAATACCACCCTGATTCATGGCCATACCCATACCCATAAATCCAGTCATTGCACCAGACGCATTATTTGCAGCATCCTTCATAGCTGTAGCTTGGGCACCAACCAAACGACTTGCCGCAACCGTTTGATTCATCGTCATCGCATTTTCTTCCCACTCTGTGATCTTCTTTTCTTGATCTTCAGGAATACTCAAAGAGTTAATATTGAAAGATACAACTTCCAAGCCACGCTTAGCACGCCAAATATCACTCAACTCATCATTTAAAGCTGCCGCAACATCCATTGTGTGAGCTGGAATCTCATAATACATCACACGATCCGCACTCAATTTTGCCAAGGCAGGCTGCAAAGCCGTCATCAATTCACCCTTAAGTTTGCCCTCAATGGTTTCAGACTCAAAATCCTCTGCCACATTTCCACAAACATTCGTATAGAATAAGATTGGATCGGCCACACGATATGTAAAGTTACCGTTACAACGCAATTTCACAGACAATTTGAAGCCCAATTCTTCATTCACAACCACTCTAAATGGAATTGGAGTTGCCGTTCCATATAGAACTTCACCCATTTCCTTTGTGTTCACATAATACACTCTTTGATCCTTAGCCGTATCTCCACCAAAAGTGAAACGCTTAGCCATTGTTGAGAAAGAATCCTTAATACTTTGACCTAAGCTTCCCGCAAAGATAGAAGGTTCACTTGAAGAATCATACACAAATTCTCCTGGTGTTGCACAAAGCTCAACAACACGACCCTGATCCACAATCAACATACATTGACCATCCGCAACCGCAATCACACTACCATTTGAAATGATATTGTCACTTCCTTTATTACTCGACTTTTTACCCGTCCTTTTAGAACCCTTACGAACCAATACATCCTGCTCTAATGCATCACAATAAAAGTACTCCTTCCATTGATCGCCAAAAACAGAACCAACAGCTCCAGCACCTGCTTTAATTAATCCCATATTATTTACCTACCATTCTTCTATTGTTTTTACTTGTATTTCTTTTACAATCGCTCTTACTAAAGAATCAAATTCATTCGATTTACTCAGAATTTCGATTCTCAATACACCACTTGATATATCTGGATAGTCCACAAGATATGTACGTTTTATATAATTACCATCCTCTTCCTCATATATACATGTCTTATAAGCAAGTATCTCTAAATCTTTATAATCTAGATTTTCAAACTCAACACGAACCACTTCATCATAAGACATCGCATTGTTTCGAATATAAGGAATAGTATCCACAAACACTAAAATATCCGTATTCTGACCAAAAATGCGATACATCATACCAGACGCAACAACTTTACTTTTATACGAAACCTTCTCATCCTCTACAAGAAAATAAGCATCCATATTCGAAAGAGTGAATGTACAAGCCAATCCTTGTACACTCATCTCTTTTCTTTTGGCATATCCATCATTCGGATTCGACATAAAGTAGAATTATTCAACATCTAAAAGTTCAACAACTTTGAACTCTTTAATAATCGCTTCTGCCAATTCATCTGAAATATCCTTATCATCATATTCATTGATTTCAATACAAACGATTCCATTTGGAAGATCTGGATGTTCAATATAGTATTCTTTCTTTAAACTATCCTCATCCGATAAATCTGCAACTAAAGCTCTATAACCACCGACTTTTGTCTCTGTATATTCAGCTTCCCCATTCAAATCTTTTGTCGCAAGTTCCTCAATAGTATATCCATCACTCCATTCTGCGAATGCATCATCTCCTACATATACTAAAAGAACCGGAAGATAATCATCATAAACTTCATATTTTGTGTTTCCAAGCGATAATTCCGTATTATAAACAGGCTTTTCTAAACCCTTCACCAAATAGAAAGAATCCAAGTTTGGCAATTTAAAATTACAAGCTAGGCCCTCCGTTTCATACTCTTTTCGATCCGCAAACTTCTGCTCCTCTTTCTTCTCTACCGTTTTTGTACCATCCGTCTTTGTAGTCGTACCACCATCACTTGCACCACACGCAACTAAACTCAAACCCATACCAAGCACAAACAGACTTGTTAATAACTTATTATTTTTCATATTATGTTCTCCTATTATTATTTAACTTCTACCTTCAATTGCTGCAAAGCCGCCAATAATATATCTTCTAATCCTGTCGTATCATCCGAATTATCACGAAGTTTTACAGAACATGACAAGATCACATTTTTATCGCCTACTGGATAACTTAACTTATACGTATACGTTGTATCATTGGCACTATTCCAATAATTCGTATACCTTGTAGCACGATAACCCGAATATTCACCCAATGTATACTCTGTGAATGGCTCTTCTCCTTTACTTAAATGCTCATTATGGAAAACGATAGCCTCTTCAAGCGTATCACTTGAATCTGTACATATGTTAACGTAGATTGAACGATCTGGATCTTTTCGACTTAATGTATAACCAATGTTTCCCTTATCTTGATTGCCCTTGATCGTGTCATACTTTTCATTTGGCGTATAGAACGAAGTCAAATCCATTGGTAAAGTTAATTTTGCACGAGACGATTCACCAACAATTTCCTTGCTGTTTTCATCCACCTTCTCTTCTTTAACATCCTGCTTTACTTCCTCTTTCTTTTCTTCCTTCACCTTTTCTAGCTTCATATTCTTAATGATAGCCTTCGCAAAAGGTTCTAAATCAGAAGTATCCTTTTCTTTATCATTCTTCTGGTTGATCTCAATAGAAACGACCTTATTGATATCCTCGACTGGATAATCTACATAATAGTGAAGTCTAGTATTTTCAACTGTACCCAGATTGATGGTGTGACTATACGCATCAAAGCCCTCAAACGTACAAGGCTTATACTTTTTATCCTCGTCATTTTCACCATACATTGAATTCTGTAGATCCGCACTCTTTTCAGCAGAGCTAGACGACAACAATTTAATTTCAGCATTCAACTCATACTTATTCTCTTCATTTAAACACTTATAGACAATCGAACCATTATCCTTTAACATACTCTCCATTTTACCTACACCCTCTCTAGATGAAGTAAAACAAGGAGATAAATCTTCAACAATACTCAATTTAGCTGTTCGATCCTGCGTAACAATTTGTTTCTCTTCTTTTTTCTTTTCTGCTACCTTAGCCTCTTCTTTTTTTGTCTCCGGCTTTTCATTTGAACAAGCCACTAAACTCAGTCCCATACCCAAAACTAAGAAGCCGGTTAATAACTTATTCCCATCCATATTATTCTCCTATTAATTCAATCTTTAAATTATGTACCACATCCAGCAACAATGGCTCTAACAAGGAAGTATCGTCATCATTGCGTAATTCTTCACGAATGGTTAGTACGACATCTTGACCATCCACTAGATAATCAAGCACATAATGATATTCAATCGATTTATCACTTGACACCACATACTTATATCCAGAATATTCACCTACAGTACATGGCTCATACATTTTTGATTCATCCTTACAAACCTTGTTGTGAGAAATACTGGCAGCCTCTGCTGAATCCCAGCCATCCGTTCCAATTGAGAAATGAATGGTGAACGTACGATCTTTCGCATACAATGAATAACCAAGAACATTCGATTCTTCCATATAGCTATATCGAGAAATTTCTCTAGCAGGCGTATGGAAAGAAGTCAAATCTTTAGGTAAAGTAACTCTTACCTTTTTGTTCGCATAACTAATAATCGTACTATCCTTTTCTTTTTCTTCCTCAGCTGCCTTAGCCTTTTCTTCTTTCTTCTTCTCTTCTTTTACCTTTTCTTCTTTTTCTTCAGCCGCCTTAGTCTCTTCTATTTTCTTTTCTTCTACCTTTTCTTCTGGCTCATTTGAAGAACAAGCCACTAAACTAAGTCCCATACCCAAAGCCAAGAAGATAGTTAATAACTTATTCCTTTTCACTCTTATCACCTACTCTTCCATACAAATTTCCACAACGATATTATCCAAAATCGCTCTTGTTACCTCATCCAAATCATTGGCTTTTTCTTGTTCTACATAGATTTGTAAGACAACATTATCTTCACCAACCGGATAATCTATCAACATCTTAGAATAGGTTTTATCAGACGAATCATATACCGTTGTTTTCTTATAACCCGAATACTTACCAATCGTAAATGCCTTATATTGATCTGCCTCATCTTCAAAACCCGCATTCAAGACATCCGCCGTTTCCTTGGCCGCCTTACGATAATCGCAATCAATTGAAATTCGCGTGATATACGTACGATCATCCGAATGTAAATCATATTTAAGAATACGACCACCCTCTAGCTTACCCGATATATCTAAGCCTTCTTGTTTTGGTGTATAAACCGACAATAAATCCGGCATCGTCATTTTAATGAAATAGCCATTCATTTGTGCGACTCCAGTCATTTCGCCAATCTTTACCTTCTCTTCTTTTTTCACTTGTGAAGACCTTGGTTCTTCTGGCTTTTTTGCACAAGAAACTAGGCTTAAGCCTATACCTAGCGCAAGCAAGATCTTAGCTAGCTTATGATTCATAGGCTTACTCACATTTCTTCTTTTCAACTTTTACATTATCTAAAATTGCAGTAATAATAGCTTCTGTATCCGAATCATCCGCTTCCGCTTTTAGCTTTTCAACAACAACCTTAATTGTTCCTTTAAAACCATCTCGATCCAAATTGAAATACATATTGTACGTTACATAATCATCATAAGAATAATCCGAAATCTTATTTACACCTGTATAATTTCCAACCTGATAAGCCTTATAAAGCTTACTCTCATCTTCCTCACCTTTATTGAAGGTTTCAGCCACTTCATCCGCTGTTGCATCTGCATTTGCTTCAATAGCCGCAATCTTTTTCGTATCGGCTTCTTTATTTTCAAAGCTATAGCGAATAAAGGAATCATTGACAATCTCTCCTGTAACCTCTACACCATTTGCTGGCGTATAAATCGTTGTGAAATCTTGAGGCATTGTGATGATGATCTCATACTTCTTATTGTAGTTTTTGCTCACCACAAAATCCGTTGTTTTCTCTTCCTTCTTTTCCTCTTTCTTTTCTTCCTTTTTAGCTTCGACAACCTTTGTATCTTCCTTTTTAGGCTCTGGATCATTCGATGAACAAGCAGCTAAACTCAAGCCCATTCCGATTACTAATAAACTCTTCACAAAGTTTGTGTTCATGACTACTTAACCTCAACTTTCATATTGTCTAAAATAGCTTTCATCGCTACTTCCATATCCGCTGTATCCGTATCATTGAATTGTTCTACAGTCACAGACATCACTACAGCAGAACCATCCACACTTTCAAAATCCAACAACAAGTTATCTTTGCATTTGAAGCTAGGATTTTCACTTGTAGTCACTTTTCTAAAGCCACTGAAATCACCCACCGTGCTAGGCTTATATTGTTTCGATTCATCATCATTAAATCCTTCATTAATACGATTCGCATAGGCTTCTGCACTCTCAGCACTGATTGGATTTACATAAATAGCCATTTTAAAATCACCAAATTCATCTTCAAGCGTATATGAGATTTGCTGTTCATTTACTTCTGTTTTAACTTCTAAGCCATCTCTACTTGGTGTATAGAATGAAGTAAGCTGTGGAATTGTGACTGTATATGTCTTACTCGAAATTTCTCTTACTAATACAGCATCCGTACTTTCTTCTTTCTTTTCTTCCTTCTTCTCTTCTTTCTTTTCAACAACCTTTGTATCTTCCTTTTTTTCTTCTGGATTTTCACTTGAACATCCTGTCAATCCAAATACCATACTTAATGCGAATGCACTTACTAATACTTTTTTATTCATATTTATACTCCAATTCTAATTTGTCATGATCAAACAAATTTTTGATCTCTAATTTTTCATATAACGGCATTACTTTACAATACGATAAGACTTGTTGATTATAGTCATCATATCCATACACAAATCCATCTTCTTCCATACCTACACTAAACAATAGGCCAGAATGTGAATTTTCTTGATCCTGCATTGCATACAAACCATTCTCATCGATTTGAAGTGTTACACTCTCATTTGTATACGTACCCTCAAGATTTTTAAACGGCTGATTTCTCAATGCATCAAATAAATCAATCAACTGATCATTTTCTGTCAGTGCCTGCCCACTACGAAGGCTTTTTACTTTATCTAACCCATATAATGGTCCTTGACTACAAACACGCTCAATCGGTAAACCATCCTCAATCGCAATCACTTCCACCAAACCATTTGTCGTTAGTGCAAAACCATAAGTGACACCCGGACCTATTTCATACACATGAACTTGTTTATACTCATTAAAACAACCATGCACCTTATACGTTTTATCCGTTCCACTATAGTAAAGCGATAGCTTATTATTCTTTAATGTCATAGTCATCTGGTCAAATGTGGAAGAATCTTCTATCTTATAAGACTTCTTGCGACTTGGCCTATACAAAACCATCTTTGTTCCAGAACCAAAATTTGTGGCGATAGGAATCAATACATTCAATTTTCCTTTGTGGTAAAACACATCCAGATTTGAAGGCAACAAACCAATTGTTTGAGCTCTTAACTCCTTTACATTGTCATAATATTCATTGGCATATTCCTGATCAAAAGCCTGTGCAGCCCATACCTTCATATCTTTTTGACTGATTTTATATTTCTTATACAACTTTTTATTCGAAACACGCTTCTTCGTTTTAGAATCAAAATGATACACCTTATACCTAGGATATTCCGTCTCTACTTCTTCCTTAATAACTAAACTCAATAGATTTGAATGTGTATACACATCATAACTAACCTTTGTGTACGGCAACGTATACCCTTCTTCTTTTGCCTCATCTAAAGAATCTATCAAATCCTTGTATTCATTTTTGATTGTCTGATTCAATTTCTTTGCGCTCTTTGAATCACAATGAATATAAGGTAAGGAAATGTCGTACTTACCAACATTTCCCCATGCATCCTTATATTCTTCATGAATATTGTAGAAATCTGAAATATATACCTCTTCATTAGGTTGTGATTTACAACCTGTAAACATTAGATTCAAACTAAGAAACAAGACCGAACAAAATTTAGTCCAGATCATAGTTTGCAAGAGCTTGATCGGCTGCATCTTTAAATTGCGTACGATCTCCAATGATCGTTGCCCCAAACGCATCCACTGTCGCTTTCGCTTTTTCTTCTAAATTTTCTCCATTCTTTTTGGCTTTCGCTAAATCCCACATACTCTTTGTTGCCTTAAATTGAGTTACAGACTTTTTAATGCCACTTCTAAATGAATCATCTAAGCCAAACAATTTATTTAGATAATCTACACATTGATGGCATCTTGTTTCATCATCAAATGGAATATAGACATCATTTAAACCTTTTGTATGTACAAAGCCTAAGTGAACACACTTTTTATCTTTATCCGAACCACTCGTTCTAGCTGGCATATTTTCGGTTTTATAAATCTGAAGATTTTCTAGACGATATACACACGCATATGTTTTTGTATTAAACAAACCTCCACGAGCTTCAATAACCGCAATCAAACCTAGACTTGGTGCAATATAAATAGGGTGGAAAGACTGCATCTTTTGATTTTTATCACGTGTTTTTTTCAAAGGTTCCATTAAATCTTGCCAAATCTTTGTACCCACCTCAGTTTGATGAATATGATCCTTAACATTATCTAAATCTGAATGAACATAATCATAATATTTTAATCCTTTTGCACGACAACCCTTTGTACAAATATAATTTCCATCCATTAATTTCTGTGATTGTAAAACATTAATTGTTGCACCACAAATTGCACATGTATTCGCCATATATGATTCCTCCTTTTCTGTGCATTATTATGATTCAAGCGCATCCTTTAATGCGTTTGCCACCTGTAAAGATTCCTGATACTTTTCGTTTGACTGTACCATTACTTCTTTATCCTGCATTTCTGAAATGATCTTGACATCCTCTTTGGTAATCTTCAAAGAAATCATTTTGATGAATGGATGATTCATTTGAATATTTACCTTGAATTGGTACGTAAATTCGTATCTTGCTGGTTTATAGGAACATGTCTTCCCTTTCTTATTTGTGAAATGAAGTTCTCGCTTATTCTCTTCAATTTCTACCAAAACATTTTGAATGTCACTTAAGTCAAACACATCTGGATTTTCATCACTAAGCTTTGTTGCCTTTGTCACGACAAACCAGTTGTGCTTTCGATCAACCATTACCTTTGGATACTCACCAAACGTTCCAGCCGCCACAAACACTTTGACTCTTTGTGCGTTTTCTTCACGATATGTTAGCTGACCTTTGATCTGTGTTATTGTTGTGTTTTTGTAATCTGTAAATAATGGTGACATTTTTTTCTTACAATCATTACAGATCGTACCATCCGCACATTTATAACCTTCCATCAATGCCATCTTCTTTTTACACACATCACATTCCTTTTTAGAAAACAACCCCATTTCATTTCCCTCCTTTCTTCATTTGATTGACTTGTTTACTTGTGCTATATTGTATTTAGAAAGCACTTTCAAAACTTATGTAATCAACTTACATTTTCATTATAGAAAGTATTATAAAATTTACCCCACCCCAAAACTTAAAAAGGGTGGGAACTGCTGTAAATAAAGGGGAAAATCATGAAAAAAGTGAGGCATCATCAACATGTGTGGGTAGATATT
>UMKZ01053235.1_pt1 | contig 18163 bp, 17 predicted proteins | sample 1966441 | NCBI WGS metagenome assembly UMKZ01 (sample SAMEA4836189, study PRJEB28245) | human gut metagenome | biome: gut microbiome; material: fecal sample | place: Denmark | collected 2008
ATTATTTGAACTACGAATCATTCGAATAGCTGCACTCATTGCTTTATGTAAATTTGATTTACCAGCTGCATTAGCACCATATATCGCTACACCCGGTAAGATTCTTTCATTTTTATAAAATAATAAATTTTCTTTATGCGAATCATCTTTATTCGTACTTAAACTCAAAATCACTTCATCTCTAAAAGACAAAAAGTTAGTAACAGAAAATTGTATTCACATTTTAGCACCACACTTAAATAATAAATAGAAATCTCAACATATTTTCTCATGATTTGTACATTTTCTTCATTTTTCGATATAATACAATGCATTTTACGCATTAAAAAAGATACCCGAAGGTATCTTAGTGTTACCCAGCCGTATCATCATAACTATCTTCACCATAATAGTTATCATCTGGATTGTAGTAGTTTGAATCATCATAACTTGAATCATAATTATTACTATAATCATAATCATTGCTGTTATCATAACTATAATCATAATTGTTGTCGTAGTTATAATCGTAATCATTACTACTATTATTTGATGAAGATCCACTATTATTAATGATTCCCATCGCTTCAAGTTCTGCTGTATTACCAATCGCATTATTTTCATTTGGCGTTTGTGAGAATCCAGAAGGATCTTCTACTGTTTCTGAACTCTTGCCATCAATGACAGCTTGAATCTTCTTTCTAGCCACTTCATTCATAATATCATTTTGAACGACAACACTCGCATAGCTTTGTGCTTGATAACAGAATTTTGTATCTGAATCCGCAACAATCGCATACGATTCAATCTTCCATTTAGGCATTCTATTTAGTTCATACTTCACAAACTTACTGATTTCATCACCCGATAGGTTTGTATCAAACGCAACAGCTAAGGCATCCATAAACTTACCATAGTTTGTGATCATCTTAGGTGAAACAATACGTTTAAACATAGCTTTAAATACTTTTTGTTGGTTACGAACACGTTGGTTGTCACCATCTGCATAAGCGTGCCTTTCGCGTGCAAATGCTAAGGCTGTTTCACCATCCACATGATGTTTACCAACACTTAAGCCAGGCTGTGAATTCGTATAGAAAATATCGACTTCTTCACCTTTTTTAATATCCAAATCAATTCCATCTAAGGCATCCACTAAACTTACAACACTCGAAAAGTTAATACGAATATTATAATTAATTGTGATTCCCAAAGCTTTTTCAATTGTCTTTTCCGTACTCTTCACACCCATTAAACCAGAATGCGTTAATTTATCATAACTACCCTCCGGACAAGCTTGTTCTTCATTGTCAGGACAAACAAGTTCCACATAATAATCACGAGGAATACTTGTCATTAAAATTGTTCCTGTTTTAGGATTGACTGTTAATAATAAGTTGGCATCACTACGCGTATTCGAATCTTGTAACGTACCATACGAATCATTTCCACTCACCAATACAGTAAACGTATCCTTAGTAATATTATTTACTGGATCACTTGGATTATCACTCTTAGTGACTTTTGTATAATACACATTTTGATGCACGACACGAGAATCCGTTTGAAAATTAAAATACGCTCCACCCTCATGTAAGATATCACGATACTTTTCATTTAAACAAATCGCATCCACGTCACTATTATAAAAAGCCTCCATCATATCATCCAATGAAGAATAATCCTTCGTCGTATATTTGATTTTGTCTGAATCCAAATCCTTCAACATACGATTTGTTGCCTCTTTATCCATATCTAGAATCGTACCAATCTTAGCACCTGCAAGATCCTTCTCTTTTTCAATCGAAGAAGCCTTTAAAACAACAATCGAAGTTGAAGTCGCCTTACTATCCGCAAGACTTGTCACTTTGTCAAAAGTATTATCCGTTTTAAATATAAAATAATTGCCAAAAGCTAAACCCGCACACATACATAGTGCAATCAGTCCCATCAAAAGTCTTGAAAAAAACTTACGAGCTTTAAAATTCAACATTAATATCACAATCAAAGTCAATATAATTAAGACTAAAGACACTAATATCATGAGTTTCATTGGTAATAAATTCAAATTAATGATTTGAAAAATCAATAATGCCAAAGCCGCAATCATAAATATTGTCAAAAATTTACTGATTACCCTATTTGATTTTTTACCATTCTTTACATTTTTTTTAGGCATAAAAATAATCTCCTATAAACTTCTATATGGCTCACAATTACATATTATAGTATAAATCCAACCCTTTTGGCAAATCAGCCCAAAAAAAGGGATAGTCAATATGACCATCCCTCTACCTACATATATCTTTCACAACGATACGCAAAACCTTTAAAGCCATTCTCTTTCGCCTTATACAAACTCTTTTCATAACCCAAACATTCAGCTTTGCGTTTATAATCCAAAGATTTTTCTAAGTACCCATTCAAACTATCAAAGAAGAATAGAAATAAACCACCTAAAGTACATACAATACTTGCAAGAACTAACCAAATAACAGGTACAATGATATAAACTACATCGAGTATAATCACACCAATAAAACAACTAAAACAAGCAATCATTAAACCCATATGAATCTTATGATATTTTCTAAATAAATCTTCATATTTTCTTATACAAGGATCTACTTGAGAATTTATATAATCATCCGCAGACATATTATTTAACATCCTCACTCGATTTACCTGCAAGAACAGCATTAATTTTATCCTTAGCCATTTTAACTGTACTTTGATCTGGAACCATGACAGATGCCGCATCTCCAAGTTCAGCACACATTAAAGTATCTCCCGTACCATCAACCATATACTGCTCCATTTTCCAAGTTGGATTGTTGTTTAATTGATACTTAATTAAATCCGTAATCTCCTCATTGGACATTGTTGTAGAGAATGTATTTGCCATCGTATCCATAATGGCTGCATAGTTAGTAATCACACTAGGTTTTGTAGCCTCTTTTACAATACCCATAAGGACTTGTTGTTGATTCTTAGTACGCTGACGATCTCCTTCTGAATATGCATATCTTTCTCGAGCATAATCAAGTGCTTCTTTACCATATAAGTGATTAACTCCTTCTTTTACATTTATATATTCATTGTGTACTGCATAACCAGGTTCTACATATACATCAACCCCACCAAGCGCATCTACTAAATCTGTTACCGTATCAAAACCAACTTTGAATGTATAGTTGATCTCAATACCCAACAATTGTTCTACAGTACGTTTTGTCGTATTCGTACCATGAATACCTGTATGCGTAATCTTATCTAATGCTCCTTGCATACATCCATCGCCTGCATCACATGCTGTAGTGACATAGAAATCACGTGGTACTGAAGTTAATAGAATGGTATGAGTTTTAGGATTGACTGTAGCTATCATAATCACATCACTACGACCATTTTCATCAAATCCACCACGCGTATCGGATCCTGAAATCAACACATTAAATGGTTTTGAAGTAATATCACTTACAGCTGCGGCTGAATCATTGTTTTTAACTTTATAAGAAGTTTGATACACAACACGCGTATTTGAATCAAAGTTAGAATAAGCTTCCATATCCAAGATTTGACTACGACTTGATTCATTGATAATAATCGAATCTACTTCTCCATTATAGAAAGCTTCTAAAAGTGCTGTCATACTATCATATTCTGTTTGATTTAAAACGATACCTTCACCACTCAATTCTTTAAGCGCTTTTTTAGAACCCTGTTCATTCAAACGTAAATTACCTACACTTACACCATTCAATTGAGACTTATCCTTAATAGAACTTGATTCTTTGACAATCACACTCACTGTATTTTTTGCATGTTTGGCAACATTTGTAATATTACTTAAAGCACCTTGAGTTTTAGAAATATAATACCCACCCATACAAGTTGCGACACAAATAAATAGTGTTAATACAATACAAACAATTTTAGAAACCACATTCTTACTAAAATAAACAAGCAATAAGATAAAAATAGCATCCAAGACAACCACTCCAATAGTAAGTGGAAATAAGAATTTAGATGGCAATACATTCAAACGAATCACTTGATACAATAAGTAAAATGAAGAAATCACCAATACAACACTCAATAAAATACTCAATACTTTCGAAAATTTTTTCATAATTAAACAGCTCCCCTTCCATATAAAACTTGTTTTACTGTCTTACAAAGCAATGTAACATCCAGCCAAAACGACCAGTTACGATAATAATACTCATCCAAAATCAGACGTTGTTCAAAACTCACATCACTACGACCATGACTTTGCCACATACCCGTAATGCCAGGCTTACACGCAACCACATCCTCATAATATTCACCCATATCTATTTTTTCTTTTGGTAGATACGGCCTAGGCCCAATCAAAGACATTTGGCCAAAGAACACATTGATAAATTGAGGAAATTCATCCAAACTCTTTTCACGCAAGAAATGCCCTGCACTTGTAATACGAGGATCATTGGCTAATTTTTTATTCTTCTGATACTCTTCACGAATCTTAGGATCACTTGCCATTAAATCCTCTAGAATCTTATCTGCACCAAGCACCATTGTACGATACTTATACATCTTAAATTCCTTACCATTTTTACCAATACGATTCTGCGTAAAGAATACAGGCCCCCGATCGCCTTCCATACGATTCTTAAAGAAAACATATACCGTTAAAGGAATCAAGATCATCATGCCACATAGCCCTGCACAAATATCCATACAACGCTTTAAAATATAAGATCCCAATTGATTGACACCACGAGAATTTGAAATCATTAATATACCATCAAAATCTTCAACCTTCGTATCAAACGTCACTAAGCCAGTGACCTGCGGTAAATATTTAATATTCAATACCTTCCCTTTAAATAACTCAAACAATTTATTTAAATTCTTTTTATTAATTTCTGGAATCGCAATCAATACCGTATCAATATTATGCATACGTATAAAATCATCTACCGCATCCAATTCCATCGTTAACTTTTTAGAAACAACCTGCTCTTGATGAATTCCATACGACTTACAACTCACATAACCCTGTACATCCAATAATGAATAACTATTTCCACGACATACAAAAGCTAATTGCGCAGCCGTATGCCCCGTACCCACAATCAAAGTATTATGTTTAAATCGCTGACGGAATATCTTATGCGAATATCTTGAGTTACAACCCGCAAACAAAAATAAGACAAGGGTTAATAATAAAAACCCATATATTTTACGAATCGTCCAAGAACTAAATGGGAAAATCAAAAAGCTACCAAAGAAAAAACCCAAATGCGAAAGAATCAATAAACGAATCTCATCATACATCAATAACACTTTTCCTTGATAACGCCCAATTAAAATCTGCATTAAAAAATATAAAGCACAAAGCTTAATCGTATATTCCCCATAAAAACGCAGGACATTGATCTCCTGCAGGAAATTAATTAATATCCAATAAAATATAAATTCTATCGTTATCTTTAAAGTACCTATTTTTGACATAGTTTAAATCTCCAAATATATAACTTTAATTATTATATAAAAAAAAGAAGAAAAGCACAAATTTACGTACCTTCTTCCATTCTCTACTCATGACTTGATCCATTTTTTGTTTTTATAATCATATTTATAACCATATACAATAAGGAAAGCATTTACCATTTTAAAATAAGTCATCCTATTATTAAGACGACGAATTTCTTCGAGTTGTAAAGCCTTAGTAAATGAATCCAAGGTATATTCCTTTTGAAACTTTATACCTTGTTCAAAAGAATTATAATAATGTAAATTGTTTTGGATTATATCAAATACCTTAGTAAATAATTTTTTAATTCTTGGCAAATTCAGAATTAATAAATCAAATGCCAGAGGATTTTGTTTATAAATTTCATTTGCAGCATTATAAAATTGTTTAAGAAAATCAAGTGCTCCACCACCAATACCACCAAGTGTATCAACTAAAAATACAAGACGATCAAATTCATATCCATAATTATTCAATTCAGATATTTTTGCATCTACAGGATTAAAATTAGTCTTCAAAACTCCATCATCAAAATAATAGGACATCCATATAACAGGAGTGTACTTATCATTAAATTGTTCATTTTTAAAGCATAAGTATACGTGTAAAGGTACTTCAATACCTAAAGATTCAAATACATCCCTTGCGGTTGTGTTTTCAGTTATTAATGCAGTCCCTTCATAAATCAACGAATGTTCAACACCATTTTCAGTTTCTGAATTTTGATAAACAACAACTCTCATCTCTTTTTGACATAGATATTATAAAGCTCCTTCTTTAGTTTCTTTATTATAAATACGCACAAATTCCTTATATTCACTCGAATCCTTAGACATAGGCGCCTTAATTACTGTATTTTCATAAAGCGCAAAATCCGTATGAATAATATTTTTACTCTTATCCCATACATTTAATCCTGCAATCTTTATTTCTGCATTTCTAAACTCATTTTGAATCGCATCCACCACTTGTTTCATAGAATGACCTGTATCTACAGAATCATCCACAACTAAAATACGATCAAAAGATTGTCCCTTTAACTTTTCTAAGCTTTCATGAAAATGAATCTTTCTTTCCGTATTCTTATCATGCGTGTTTGATTTTAATTCCATACTAATCAAGAAATTACGCACAAAATTAGGCATTAAAGAAATAATAGGACCCACAATCTCTTTTAATTTATTTCCCTCACGTGTTGCACTAATTCCTACCATTGGCACTTCAAAGACTTCACTCATCTCCTTACCAATTAAATAGCCTGCTCTAGCTACATAAATCACTAAATCCGGACAATATGTTTTCTTTAATTCTCTAGCCCAACTATTACATTCACTTTTTAATTTTACTATTGATAATTCTGTATATTTCATTGAAGTTCCCCTTTACAATCATTTTCATTAATTTAGCTACCTTAGTCACCTTATGAGCCAGCTTTATACATGGCTTGGTATGGAAAGTACAACTTTTAATAACATCCCTAAATTCAGAACTATTCAATGGTACGCTCTTAACTTCCATATAGTTTCTACCAATTTCCATTAAAGTGTGTGCATCTGAACCAATCACTTTAACCAAGCCATACTTATTAGCAATCCTGGTTTGTTGAATACCATAATTTTCATCCACATTTCTACCATTATAACATTCCATACAATCAATACGATGTGAATTACTAAAAATACATTCCTCACTAAGAACGGTTTTAGACCTTTTCTCATCATAAGGATGTGGTACATAGACTACACCACCCTGACTTATAATACGATCAATTGTTTCATCACAAGATAATCCAGCTGGTATTTCTTCATTTAAATAAAGTCCAATAATTTCTCCTGATGAAGTCATAATTTCTTCTCCAACAATCACAAGGACCTTATTCTTTCTTTTTGAACAATATTCCTTAAACTTTAATGCACCCAAGATATTATTATGTTCACAAATCGCAATCGCATCAATATGACACAAACGACACTTCATATACAACAAAGAATGCAGAAGTAGACTGTCTTTTGAATATCTTGTATGACAATGTGTTTCTAAACGAATCATAAGTAAATTTTCTCCATATGTAATATAATACCATACACATAAAAAAAATACCTTCCAAAATGGAAGGTACAATGATTATCCTAAAATTGTAGATATTACAGTAAATGTAGCTGCATCCACAACTGCTGTAGTAGTAACATCATTTAATACAAATGTGACTGTATATTGGTTTGTGTTTGAATCTAAAGAACAAGTAATATTAGATACATCACTTTGTTCTAAACCAGAATTTGCCAATACCGCATTGATTGCCTGTTGTTGACCTTCATCAAATGAAGTTGAAGACTTTTCTTCTTCTTTTTTACTAGTTTTTGATTTTTCTTCCTTAACTGGTTCTTCAACTTTTTCCGTTTCAGAACTCTCATCTTTAGCTCCACGCTTAAAACTACGTTCTTTTATAATACCATCTTTACCAATCTTATATTCATAAGATCCACCATTCGTATTAAATGAAACAATATATGAACTTTTTTGTTCTTTAATGGATACATTTTCACATTCGCTTTTTGTGGCATTCGCATCATCTCTAGCCACTTCTAAAATATCATCTTTTGTAATTTCAAAGCCAGATTTACTACAGCCTGTTAGAAGTAGACCAAAAGCTGTAAGGAATATTAAACTATTTCTTTTTACCATCATCGTCTCCTCCATAACCATAGCCATATCCATAGCCATAACGGTTTTCATCACTCATATCCACTTTGTTTAATACAACACCAATAACATGTCCACCATTACGTTTTAAGTCATTGATAGCTGTTTTAACTCTACGTTTATCTGAAGATTTCGCATCCACTACATATAATACGCCATCACTCAGATTACTCAATGGAATTGTATCACTAGCCACTGCCACTGGTGGTGAGTCTATAATAATATATCCAAATTCTTTACGAGCCTGTTCTAAAAAGCGTCCCATTCTTTTAGATCCTAATACTTCACTTGGGTTTGGTACTCTATGACCTGCCGTAATTACAGTTAGTGTTTGTCCACCATCATATTGAACTTGTTGAACACCCTCATAAGAATTGATACTAACTCCTTCTTGAAATTCAGAAATAATATTTGTTAGTCCTGAACGATTTGAAATATGTAACGTTTTATGAATCGATGCATTTCTTAAATCACAATCAATTAATAATACATTCTTATATTTAGCTGCCATAATACGAGCCAAGTTACAAGCTATAGTACTCTTTCCTTCATTAGGAACTGTACTTACACAAGTAATAACCTGCATAGCCTCATCCATTTGACTAAACTCAATATTTGTACGCAACCCACGATAAATCTCATCTACATCAAACTGATTTCTCTTTTTCTTTGCCATTTCTATCTCCTAAAGAAACTAAAACGCTTCTTTTTCTTTACAACCTCAATATTTAATATATCCATATCACTCAAGATACGCTTAGGATTCTCATAAAATAAGATATCCGCATTCTCAGAGCCAATACGCTTTGAAACAACAGAATACGCATCACTCAATTTAGCAATACGATGCCCACTTGCTCTATGTGTATCTGTACCAATCACATCACAATATCCATCATCTAATAAAGATAATGCGTTCGATTGAATTGTCTTACCATGCATTCCTAAAATAGACGTACGATTAATTTGTAGAACACAACCCATATCAATCCAATTATCAATAATTGAATAATCAAGTCCTGAATGAAAATATCTTTCTATATGAGCTATAACAGGAACAAATCCCTTTACCTTCAATTCATACAAACAATCATCCCTATAATCAATCGAATGAATATCACGAAGAACATTATATTCCACAAGCATATATCTAGACCCATTTAAAGTAGGATATAAATCCATATCCAACCCATCAATAAACTCACTATTCATCATGACTTCTCCACCACAATAAATAGGAATCGGACTCATCTTCTTCAATTCCATTTGACGAGAAACAATCTCATTATAAATAGAAACATCTAATTGCCCAGGAATAAAGTGTGGTGTACTACATATTCCTACAAATCCATCAGAAAGAGCTTGATTCAAAGAACTTTGAGCATCCTCAATAGAAGGCATACCATCATCAATACCCCAAGCGATATGTGAGTGAATATCTATAAACTTAGCCATTATAATTCAGGAATCTCACAGAAAACAGGAATACCCAAATATTTTTCTGCCTCTTCTTTCGTACGCAAACGATTATCAAATAAGAATCTTAATACTGCATATCCGCAACCAAGAACAAATCCTACCATTGTAGCTAACATTGTATTCTTCTTAATATTAGGTCCACTAGGTACATAAGACAACTTCGCCTTATCTACAACCTCAATATTACGAACATTCAAATTCTTCTGCATAGTTTTAGTAAAAGTACTTACTGTATCATTAGCGATATCCTTAGATAACTTAGGATCTGTAGTTGTAGCAGTAACGGTAATAATTTCTGTATTTGATTCATTACTAACACTAACAAGCTTTTTAACACTATCAGCACTTTCTAATCCAACATCTTTAGCTACCTCAGACATAATGTTATTCTGCGTTAATAAATTAACAGCATTCGTAACCAACTTACTATTGGCCATTTGTGAATTATAATCCAAAGATCCACTCTCACTAATCTGAGGTGTTAAATAAATCGATGTACTAGCTGTATATGTTGGAGCAATCAATAACTTAGTTCCAAAGAAACCACCGACTCCAAACAATATACATAATACGATAATCAATTTAATATATTTCAAAACTGCACGAAATAACTCTAATAAATCAATCTCTTCCATTTCATTTAGATCATTACTAGGCATACGATCTAATCTACTCTTTGCCATAAAAGCCCTCCCTATCTATCAAACATACTTACTAAATATAACATAATTAAAAATGACTTTCATTAATTCACAAGAAAAAAAGCTAAAAAATTTTATTTTTTTAGCTTTCATTTAACATAAGTTAATCTCTTCTAAACAAATCACGAGTATACACTTTATCTTGTACATCATCTAAACAACTATCATAACGATTTGCGATAATTGCCTGGCTTAACGATTTAAATTCCTTCAAATCAACTCCACCATAGAATATGTTAAAAACTAATATCCAAATCAACCATTCAGCTTACTCTATAACAAGAGTAAACTCATCACTAATTGCATCCTCATATTCATTACAAATAAGTTCATACTTAATTTTAAATTCACCTAATTTGACAGGTACTAAATATGAGACATTAAATCCTCTACTATCTTTATGCAAAATTTCTTTAAAGTGGTTATTAGATGTATCTGAAAATTCCAAATAATTATCAAGAAACTCAGCTATACTTTTCGTACTTTCAAGCTGCTTTATGGTTTTTACTCGATTTTCATTTTTATCTTCAGCTTCTATATTGTCTGGATTATAAAAACATAAACAGTGACTGTTATATGCTTTTTCGGTAAAAGCATAATCCATTTTGTTATAGTATCTATCCATTCCTTCTTCAGAAATCAAAGCTAAACTGTCTGGAATATAAACCTTAATTCTTACATCCGTAGCTTTTATATTTCCATCATTATGCACAATAAAATTCAAAGAAATCGCATTTTCATACATATAACGTAAAGACTCAATTTCTTCTTTACTTTTATGAATCATTTTTCCAAAATAGCCTTTATAAGTAATCCCATTCATAATATCAGAAGTTACTACTGGTGCTACAATATAATTAAGTGTTTTATCTTTAATTTCCAAATTCGTATTAGCAGTACCATCTACAGCTTCCACCCATAAGCTAGGTTTACGTAAAGAACCATTTTGAATATATTCTGTATTTATATTTAAAGCATCCTCTTTGTGATTACAACGTATCCATCCAGGTCTATCACTATCAAGTGTTGATTTAGAAATTGATTGAGAAACTAAAGCTTCTAATTTATCTTTGCTATTCCAAAAAGAAACATATAGATCAGATTTTTTAACTTTATCCTTAAATTTTCTTAAACCTATTATCTTTTCTGCATCTTGCTCAACTTTAGACACACTTAAATTAATGTTGTCATCCGCAATAAATGCAAGTACAGGAATCCCTTGTGAAATAGCATAATCAAACTCTTTTTCTGTATAACTCAAACCAGAATCTTCATCAATAGAACCATACTTATTTCCAATGATTAAAATATAATAGTCGCAAGAATCAATTGATTTTTTTATAACGTTCCATTGATCCATATTAACTGCACTAAACATTTCCATTCCTACCGGAAATTGACCTAAAGTTAAAACAGTATGTATAACCGCATCTCTTTCTTCTTTTAAATCTTCATATGTTGATGAAATAAAAAACGAATATTTCTTTTCCAAAATAGTATCCTCCAAAGTCGTTATTCTTCCCTATTATAACATTACGAATTCAAAACTACGATGTAACATACTAATTTTGCAATTAAGCTGCATAAGAGCCGAATAAACATTCAGCTCTTTAAGACATTAATCTCTTCTAAACAAATCACGAGTATATACTTTATCTTGTACATCATCTAAACAACTATCATAGCGATTGGCAATAATTGCTTGACTCAAAGATTTGAATTCTTTTAAATCATTTACTACTTTACTACCAAAGAATGTATCCCCATCCTTTAATGCAGGCTCATAAATAATGACTTTAGCACCCTTAGCCTTAATACGCTTCATAACACCCTGAATGGAACTCTGTCTAAAGTTATCACTATTTGATTTCATAGTTAAACGATAAACACCTACAATTACATCATGTTCTTTTGATTCATCCCAAGAATCATTTGCTTCATAAGCACCCGCAATCTCTAATACACGGTCTGCAATAAAATCTTTACGAGTACGGTTAGACTCTACAATCGCTTCAATTAAGTTTTCAGGTACATCCTGATAGTTAGCTAATAATTGTTTCGTATCTTTAGGCAAACAATAACCACCATAACCAAATGAAGGGTTATTATAATGAGATCCAATACGAGGATCTAAACATACACCATTAATAATATCCTGAGTATTTAAACCCTTCATTTCAGCATATGTATCTAATTCATTAAAGTAAGATACACGTAAAGCTAAATATGTATTTGCGAATAACTTAACTGCTTCTGCTTCAGTAAAGCCCATAAATAAAGTATCAATGTTTTCTTTAATAGCACCTTTTTGAAGTAAAGTTGCAAATTCATGACTCTTCTCAACTAATCTAGAATCATTCTCATCTGTACTTACAATAATTCTAGAAGGATATAAGTTATCATATAAAGCCTTTGATTCTCTTAAAAATTCTGGACTGAAAATAATATTTTTAGTATCAAATTTCTTTCTAACACTCTCCGTATATCCTACTGGAATTGTCGACTTAATAACCATAATAGCTGAAGGATTATACTTTAATACTAATTCAATTACACTCTCTACCGCACTTGTATCAAAGAAATTTTTCTTACTATCATAGTTAGTAGGTGCAGCAATGACTACAAAGTCAGCATCCGAATAAGCGTACTCAGCATCTAAAGTAGCTTCCAAGTTCAAATCCTTTTCAGCCAAATATTTCTCAATATAATCATCCTGAATAGGTGAAACACGATTATTGATCATATCCACCTTTTCCTTAATAATATCTACTGCCTTTACCTCATTATGTTGAGATAATAAACAAGCAATACTCAATCCTACATATCCTGTTCCTGCAACTGCAATTTTCATTTTAACTATTCCTCCTAATTAAAAATTTATAGAAAAAGGAATCATAACCATTCCTTTTTACAACCCTTTAGTATTATATTACTTTATATTAAAAGAGTCGAATTTTTCTAACTCTTTTAACCATATTAATCATTCATATAAAATTCTTTATACCACTCAGCAAATTTTCTTAAACCCTCTCTTAATGGAGTGTGTGGTTTAAATCCAAAGTCTCTTTCTAAAGCACTCGTATCTGCATATGTTACTGGTACATCCCCTGGTTGCATAGCTACAAGTTCTTTATGTGCTTCAAAATCATAATCTTCAGGTAATACACCTGCTCTTACTAATTCTTCAGAAAGAATTTGTACAAAGTCTAATAAATTTTCTGGATTACTATTACCAATATTGTAAATAGCATATGGAGGAATAGGAAGGCCATCTTCACCATTCTTCTTTTCTGGAGCTTTATTCATAACTCGAATAACACCTTCTACAATATCATCTACATATGTAAAGTCACGTTTACAATTACCATAATTAAAAATCTTTATAGTATCCCCATTCACTAGTTTATTTGTAAATCCAAAATAAGCCATGTCTGGACGTCCAGCAGGACCATAAACAGTGAAGAATCTTAGTCCAGTACTAGGAATATTGTATAGTTTAGAATACGCATGAGCCATTAACTCATTACTCTTCTTAGTTGCTGCATATAAACTAACAGGATTATCCACCTTATCATCCGTACTATAAGGAACCTTTTTATTCGATCCATATACACTACTACTAGAAGCATATACTAAGTGTTCAACTGGATAATTTCTACAAGCCTCTAAAATATTGTAGAATCCTAACATATTACTTTCAATATATGCATCTGGATTCGTAATCGAATAACGAACACCAGCCTGAGCACCCAAGTTAACTACAATACTAGGACGATACTTTTCAAAGATGGAATCAATCAATTCCTTATCTGCTAAGTTTCCCTTAATAAACGTATAATTAGAAAACTCAGTTAATTCATTTAATCTAGCCTCTTTTATACGCACATCATAATAATCATTCATGTTATCTAAACCGATAACCTTACATTCAGAATTCTCTTTTAAAATCCTTTTACATAAATTGGATCCAATAAATCCTGATGCACCTGTAACAAAAATAGTTCTATTCATTTTATATCCTCCGTATCTAAATTTAGTGTTTTATTTAAATTTTGAACTTTTTATTAAGATGAAGTTCATTCACTATTTCATTGTTTGCAATTTTAATCTTTGTTTTATTTTTATGATAATCATTAATTTTCATTTTATACCATAATTCAGGGCTAACTGCATCCCCAGTTACATCAAATTTTATTTGAGTAACTAATAATATATAGAAACACATTGGCCTAAGTTTATTCGTTTCTGTGTAAAGTTGTTGTAAGTTTTCCTCCTGCATTTTCGAAATTATACATATACTATCTTTACTTCCATATGCATAAATCTTCTTCATTACAGCTGAAAAATCTTTCAATTGTTGTTCTTCATTATAAGAATCGTCATTTAATTTATCAAAATTATCTAATATCTCATAGGGCAAATCACGAACTTGATCTAACGTAATAGAATTTTGTGTTTTTATCAACTCATTTTTTAAACTTCTTTTGAAAGTATATATTGTTACCGCAAATCCGATAAGTGTAAACAATGCATTTAAAACACCCAACATTGAATCATTTATATTATTTAATATATTAATCATTCTTAGCTCCTCAATCTGGCTGTTGTACAAATTTTATAGTAGCTTTACTTCCACCAGTACGACTAATCAATTCATCTTCACCAATCACTTTTACTAGATTTGTGATCATTCTACTTAACGCTTCTTGGTTATGGTAATAAATTGTTGTATTCGCACCTTCGTGCAATATCAATTCTTTCAATATATCTTTATCTGTAACATCCAATGAATGACCGATAAAATAAAGATTTATATTAGGTATATACATCTCGCGTTCATTTTCAATAAGCCAGTCTTTATATAAACATCCGGTTCCTTTGTAAATTCTTTGAAAAAACTTCTTAAATTGAACAAACTCTACATTAGTATTTTTCTCGCTGTCATCAAGATATTCATCTATACCCAAAACTAAATTACAAGAATTTAAATCGTGATCCTCATTAGCCTTCCCGTGAATATAATCATATGTGATATCTGCGAAATGACTGCTATATAAACATTCAAATGAATTAGTATAATTAAAGCTAAGTATTTTATTGATATTTAATTTCTTTATAAATTCTTTTGATTTCACATTATGCATGCTATACCCATTAATATAATTAAAATAAATTTCCATACAACGTATAAAACGATTTAAATCTTTCAACAAATTTTGTTTTAATGACTCTAAATTTTCTATATTAATCTCATTTTTAATTGTAGGTGAAATTTTTTGGTTTTGTTTAAGCAAATACTGTAACTTATTCAAATGCTTTCGTATATGTTCATCTGAAAAATCATCTAATTCGCGTTGATTATAAAGTCTGATAGTTTTATCTAAAGTTTGGACTACAATTGAAATTTCCTTCTCAAAGTCAATCCAATTGTCTTTTCCTTCCAACAATCTATGCATTTTTAAATCACAAAAGTAATAAAACCACAAATTATTATTCATTAGTTCATTTATTTCAAAGTATTCTTTTTGTTTTTCAATTTTTTTAAAGTCAACGAAGTATTGTTCTTGAGTTTCACCCATTTTTTTATAATTAAAATATCCTTCTATAAATTTTAAAAAATCCATATACCTTGTTGGCAACCCATGGACCAAGTCAAATCCATTACCAATCACTAATATATTCGTTGTATTCATTTGAATTCCTTTCACTCTTTTCATTAATTCTTAGTTACTATATTAAATTAAGTTATATCAATAATCTATTTTTAACAATCTCAATCAAAAGGTAATATTGTTTGAATTCTTTTTTTATCATTTATACGAATAACCACTCATTCTTCAAATCCTTTAATCGAATGATCTTATAGATGTTTTTCAATCTAAGTAAAACGTAGTGTAGCTTTTCAATGTTATCCATTCCTTGAGTTTCTCTTTGCATGACAAGAAAGACATTTTATCAGTTTATATATTCGATGCTACTCCCTTATATTTTTGCAGCCTTTCTTCAATCAATTTGTGAAAAGCTATTCACTGTGTTTAAATGATTGAATTTAGCATAAGACTCATGACTGATTAACACTTTTTTATACATTTCTAATTTTCTAGAAGTTCGTTGTAACTATTGAATCCATCTAGCATTACAAAAACTTTTGATTCAAGACATTCACCAAATTTTAATAGATCTATTGATTCCATTTAGGTTGATCTTGGTGATAATAAACAGGAAGCTAACCGCGGTCTATAACAAAACGTTTTTCGCATTCTTTTCAACAAAGCATCTGTTTACGAGAGTTAGCAAAACCACTCTTAACCAAATGAGGATGATAACATCCACATTTAGGACAGTATTCAAAATGATAAGTATCCATTTTACTGTTTGTATCTAGCTTTAAATATTTCGTTTACACCTATACAAGAAATCTAAAATAGACGCCTTTAATGTTGAATATATTAACAAATTACCATTGTATCTGATAAGCATGCTATTTATCTATTTCTTACTTTCCTTTATCTTCTAAATCAATATCAATTTGTATGCCTAGTAATTTACTAGTTGGATTGTCATCATTAAGTTCCATAATAATATTATCTTGTATAATTTTTTTGTATGTTTCTTCTTTCATCATTGATTTAAAAGATAAAAGTGCATCTTCATTAATTGAACAAATATACTGTAAATCTTCGTTTTTACACCCTTCGTAAACTATTTCAAACAATGCCTCTCTCTGCCTTGGATCCATATTAGCAAACAATCTGCTATCATGAGCTATAAATCTTATTTTACTTACCTGACAATTTAATAAAAGCCAATCGAAACAGAACATTCGCACTTCATTAACTCCATCCGAAGAATCATCTTCAATCCTTGCCTCAATACTGTAACGTAATTTATTTTCCCCCGTGTTATTTTTTATAACGAGGCCACTTTTCTTCTTAGGATAAAAACATTTTGCATATTCTTGAAACCTTTCTTTAAGATTATCTAAATATTTAATATTTTCTTCTAAATATAAATCTGCTTCTTTATCTTTGTCCATCATGGACAACTTTATGTCTAATTGACTATCATGATATGTCTTTAATATATGTTGATATTCATTAATTCTAGCTATTTCATTTTTTAAATCATTAAGTTCTTTCGTCAATGAAACATATTCTTCTAATGCACCATGCGAATTCAAATATTCTAAAAGCACATCCATTCGCTTACCTATAGTTATAATTTGATTATCTATTTCCTTTAACAGTTTATTTTGTCTAAATAATTCTTTTCTAAGTCTAACATTTCTTGAATTCAACAATTCCTTATGAAAATTTGTAACTTCAATCAAGCTTTTCTTAACCATTTCTGGAATTTCAATTTGAGCCGCTTGATATACTTTTATCACTTTTTCTAAGTTTATATCTTCTGTTTCTTTTTCAGAATTTTCTATATTTCTTATATAATTATTTATAAGTACGCGTTTATTCTCTAGTTCTCTTTTTTGATAACTTTTTTCATCAGCTTCAGTTTTAATTTCATGATAATTCTCTGATACTTTAAAGTCTGATATTTCCTTTTCTAATATTTTGATTCGATATTCTAAATCTGTTTTATCTAATTCTGCATCATTTTTTCCTAAATAATATTGTCTAAATAAAGGATCATCTTTAATAGCCTTTTCTGTAGTGCTTGCTTTTGCTTGCTGTTCTCGCAATTCATTCTTTTCTACAATTAATTGCGTACTTATGCCTAATAAATAGGCTTAACTAGCAATTTGGTGACATGTTGATATATT
>UMKZ01037303.1_pt1 | contig 17720 bp, 13 predicted proteins | sample 1966441 | NCBI WGS metagenome assembly UMKZ01 (sample SAMEA4836189, study PRJEB28245) | human gut metagenome | biome: gut microbiome; material: fecal sample | place: Denmark | collected 2008
GATGATTGTAACTAATGATGAATCATTTCCGTGACTGGCCACGCCAATATAACATTGACCAAAACAAAAAAATGCCGAATGATACTGCGGCAAATTACGATGTCACTCGACAGACAGAACCTCGCTTACAAGACATGTCAACATGGAACAGCTGAGTGGTTTACGTCGTCGGGACAAGGTCTTTTGATTTTCGACCCTCTTGACAACTGCAATCCGCAGTTACGTATTAATTATCAGAAAGTTAGCTGATTAGAAGAGAGCCAAGAGGTAGCAATGAAATGGGGTCTTGACAGGAGCGCTTCGCTCCTTATCAGTATGTAATATATTGAAAAACAATACATTATAGCCGCGAAAACAAAACTAACAAATGTCAAGAGGGTCGAAAATAATTGTGGCGGGGACATGCCGGACGGTGCCTCAGAGAATAAAGTCCGGTCAACACGTAACTCCGGAGACGCTTACCAAAGTCGTGACGATTTGCCGGAATTGCCGGTCCGGTTTTGCGGCCAAGGAGAGGGCGAAAACCTTTGCCAATCCAAAAACTATTCGTATCATTGTGCCGTGGATGGCATCGTGGGCTGAATTGTCGGCCTAAGATGAGACTCTATGGCATAATTGTATATAAACAATAACATTGATACGATGAAAATAACATTCCTAGATGCAGCGACAGTCGGAGAAACATCACTGTCGCCGATAGCGGCGTGCGGCGATCTTACGGCATGGCCGACATCCAGCCCGGAAGAAGCAAAGGAGCGGGTGAAAGACTGCGAGGTGCTTGTGGTCAATAAAGTGAAAGTTACAGAAGATCTTCTTGGTGTCGCTCCGAATGTGAAACTGGTATGCGAAGCCGGAACCGGAATCAACAACATTGATGTGAAAGCCTGCGAAAAACGTGGCATTATAGTTAGAAACGTGGCCGGATACTCGACAGAACCTGTTATCCAGCAGACATTTATGCATATCCTATCACTGCTTGGCAACGGCCCATACTTCGATGACGCAGTGAAATCAGGAGGATACTCCTCAAGCGGCATGTTCACCAATGTCATCAAACCGTTCATAGAAGTTTACGGCAAACAGATCGGAATCATCGGCATGGGAACAATCGGAAGCCGTGTGGCAGAAGTTGCGGAGGCATTCGGCATGAAGGTCGTATATTACTCGACATCCGGAACCGGACACTGCACGAAATACCCGTGCATTCCGTTGGAAGAACTGATGCGCACCTCAGACGTGATCTCCATCCATGCCCCGTACAACGAGCGTACAGCGGGACTGATAGGAGAGAAGGAACTCAGGATGATGAAACCGACAGCCGTCATTGTCAATATGGGCCGCGGCGGAATCATAGAAGAAGCAGCATTGGCAAAAGTCATTGACGAAAATGTCATCGGCGGAGCCGCTCTGGATGTGTTTGTCAATGAGCCTATCCCGTTCGACAATCCGATTCTTCATACGCGCCATCCCGAGAAATTCCACTTTACCCCGCACATCGGTTGGGCAAGTGTCGAGGCGAGAGACCGCCTGGTGGCAGCCATTGCAGACAATATCAAGAAAGGCTGGTAAGTAACATCCATAATCTATAATAAAAAATGCAGTCCGCTCGCAAGAACAGACTGCATTTTTCAATGCTACGCTTACATCATCGGTGGTGGACCGCCTGGGCCTGGACCATGTCCTGGGCCGCCCGGGCCTCTTCCCCTCATACCCTTGCTGGCATTGTTCATATTTCCGAAACGCCAGGTAAGAGAAAGAATCACATAACGTCCCAGAGTATTGTTCCACGTCTCAGTGTGATAGTTCGAAGAATCAGAAACCGAGAGGTTCTTCGACTGGTTCAGCAGGTCATATCCTTTGAGAGACAGAGTGCACTGGTTCTTGAACAGGAGTTTGGTAATCTCGAGATTGAATACATACTCGTCATCCTGCTTGGTCTGATATCCCTTGTACCAGTTATAGTTGAACTCGCCCACGAGACCGAGACCGCCCGGGATTGTCCAGTTCATCGACATTGATGCCTGATTGTTTCTGGTGACATTCGTGTTGGCTGATTCGATTGTGTACCAGGACTTTGCAATACGTGAACGTCCTCCTGCAATAATCTCCACGAAATCGTTTCGGTATGTGAGCCTCATCCTTTCAGTGAAATTCATCGTCCGGGTATTGTTCTCCAGGAACTTGTCACTCTTTCCGAGGTCCGGGAAGTCATTGTGGAACTTCACATAATCGAAATCGCCGTCAACATAATAGGTACTTGTATCGAAAGAACTCTTTCCTACATAAGAAGTCGATGTGCTCCAACTTCCTGATGTGCTGGAAGATATGCTGAAATTCGATTTCCCGAAAGGAGCATTGAGGAACATCCTGGCATTGACATTACCCGAAGTCGGACCATTGACAGGAAGCGAGAACGCTGTGCCGTTGGTATTGTACCAGCTGGCATAGACGATAGGTGACTGCACGAAGCCTCCGCTAAGGTTGGCATACACAGACAGAAACTTTTGCCTGTTCGAGAAGCCATATCTGGTATTTATATTATGTGAAAAATACGGCTTCAGATAAGGGTTACCGAGGGACACATTGAGCGGGTTTGTGTTGTCAGGTACCGGCATGAGCTGTGTGGTTGTCGGCTGTGATGAATTTCCGAAATAGAAACCGCGGACATTCATATTGTCATTGATGTCGTACCACAACATCGCTGTAGGCGACCAGTTTATGACAGAATTGTCATAACTCTTCCCATTGGTCTCGTTGTGGGTGATTGTCGGAATAATCGACGCGCCGACCTGAGCCCTGATCTTGTCCTTCTGAAACATGAAGTTCACACCTGCACGATGAGTCTGGTACTGGTTCAGGATGTTGCTGGAATACTGGGCGTTGAGTATCTCATTTGAATGTACTGGCTTGCCGTCTACATAGATGATGTTGCCGTCCTTGTCGTACATGTCAGTCTCCCGGTAATACACGTGAGTGTCAGCATTGAAGTCATAGGCACCCCTGTCCGCTGAATCATAAGTCAGCTTGTCCGACTTGTTCTGGGACCATTTGTACTGGTAGTTCGCCTCCAGATAGAAACCCGCACCGAGCGGCTCCGTATAGACGAGACGTCCGCTGATGGATGATGACTTCGAATTCTGGTCATATCTCTGATTTACAATGGTATTGACATTCTCCGCATCGGTCGCTCCGAAGGTCCTCGTCAATGACTGGTTGAAACCGTAGAGGTCGTTGTTGCTGAAATTATAGTCAATGTTGAAGGACAATGTCCTGCCGGGAAGCCCGAGACGCTGTCTGAACAGGAGGAATCCGTTGGCAGTCCAGTTCTTGTTGTTTCCGGTATTGTTGTTGAAACCCTCATTCTTGGCCACGGATTCTGTCTCTCCGGCAGCGATTCCGTCAGTGGTGAACTTGGAGAACTCCTGGAAATCACCCTTTCCGAAATTGAACTGAGGCTGGAAGAGGATGGATGTCTTCTCCGAGAACTTGTGCTCCAGACGCATTCCGAAACGATGTCCGTAGGAATTGTTGAAACTGTATCCGTCGTTGTGGTAAATCAGGCTGGAACCGTCATCCAGAAAGGTGGTCTTGTCACTGATTTCCTTCACATCTTTCTGAGTGCCGTTGAAAAGGTAGTTTGCTCCGAGGTCCATCTTGTCGCCGAACAAGTCCCATGAACCGTTGACACCGCCCATCCATGAAGTGGTGATACCATTGGAGTTGCCCCATCCGCCACTTCCACGGCCCATTCCGCCACCGCCTCCTCGCATTGACCTCATCATCGAACCTGACAAGTCGTTGAATCCGCGGTTATTGGTGTTGTTGCCGTTCAGTATGATGCTCAACTGGCTTTTTTCAGTGAATCTGCCGATGAAACCTGCACCCTGGTAGCGCCAGTCGCCATTTCCGTTGGTCGTATTCTCAGGCCAGTCGTGACCGCCGCCAATCTGGACATTGCCGAAAAGTCCGTTCATCATCCCCTTCTGAATGGAAAGGTCAATGATAGTCTCTTCCTGCCCGTCATCAATGCCGGTGAACTGTGCCTGCTCGGATTTCTTCTGCACGACCTTCACCTTATCGATAATCTTGGCCGGAATGTTCTTGGATGCCAGCTGAGGGTCATCCAGGAAGAAAGTCTTTCCGTCAATGGTGATTTTGGAAATAGTCTGGCCATTCGCTGTGACACTTCCATCTGAACCGACTTCTACGCCAGGGAGTTTCTTCAGGAGATCCTCAAGCATATCATTGTCAGTCGTCTTGAAAGAAGTGGCCGTATATTCGATGGTATCCTTCTTTATGATAATAGGGTTTCCTGCGGCAGTGACACTTGCGGCATTAAGAACCTTTCTGTCCGGATCCATCTTCACGATGCCCAGATCTACGGAATTTTTCACCGTAATTTCCGCGGAATAATTCTTATATCCGAGAAGTTCAGCCTTGACCATATAGCTTCCCACAGCCACCTTGTCAAGTACAGCCTTTCCCTTATCATCGGTCAAGGCATATTTGCTTGCGGTATTCGTGCCGGCTTTTGTCAATGATACAGTGGCATAACCGACAGGCTCGCCAGAAGACGAATCCTGCAGCACCACCGTGACAGACCTTGTGGTCTGAGCCGTGACCGCAAAAGAAAATGCGAGCATAGTCACCAGCCCGCAAAACATAGCAATGATTCTTTTCATTGTCCGTTCACAATTAGGTAATACACTTCTTTCAAGTTGTTTTCTGCTTCTTTTAACAACACAACTTTAGACATGTAACCTGTTCTCCGGTTTAATTATGTAGTGTCAGATTATTACAAAAACCGCTGAATGGCCACATTCTACGGCTGAACTTTCGTTTTTCCGAAGCGAAAGGCCATTTTATTTCACCCTGTCCGGGTTTTCAGCGATAAATTTTTCCCAACTGGTCGATGACTTCATCCCCGCCAGAGGATTCGTCATCTGATAATGGTGGCACAACGCTATCGCCAGAGCATCCGTGGCATCGAGAAATTTTTCTTCAATGTCAATGCCGAGAATCCTCTGCAGGATAGTATTGACCTGCATCTTGGATGCCGCTCCGTTTCCGGTGACGGCCTCTTTCGCTTTCCTCGGGGCATATTCTGTGATTGGAATCCCTCTGGTGGCTGCCGCAAGCATGGCCGCACCCTGGGCACGTCCGAGTTTCAGTATGACCTGGGCATTCTTTCCGTAGAAGGGAGACTCCAATGCCATCTGGTCCGGCCGGTATTTTTCACATACCTCGCTGATTTCATTGAAAATACGGCTCAGTTTGGCATAAGGATCCTTCTCCTTGCGAATGTCGATTACACCCATTTCCACGTACGTGGCCTTCTGGCCCTCAGTACGAATAACCCCGAAGCCAAGGATATTGGTTCCGGGGTCAATTCCAATTATGGTTGCCATCCTTAGTCGATGTAGTCGAACCCGGTATAAGGGCGGAGAACCTCAGGGATGACAATCCTGTCTTCTTGCTGATTGTCTTCAAGCATTGCCGCAACGACACGTGGAAGAGCAAGTGAACTTCCGTTCAATGTGTGGCATAGCTGCATCTTGCCGTTCTCGTCCTTGTATCTGAGGTGCAGACGGTTTGCCTGATATGTCTCGAAGTTGGAAACTGAAGAGATTTCCAGCCATCTTCCCTGTGCTGCTGACCACAATTCGAAGTCGTAAGTGATTGCAGATGTGAAACTCAGGTCACCACCGCAGAGGCGGAGGATTCTGTACTTGAGACCGAGTTTGTTCACAAGGCTCTCTACATGGGCGATCATCTCGTCAAGTGCCGCGTAAGAATCCTCAGGCTTCTCGATGCGGACAATCTCTACCTTGTCGAACTGGTGAAGTCTGTTCAGACCTCTCACGTCCTTACCGTAGGAACCGGCCTCACGACGGAAGCATGGGGTATATGCAGTAAGCTTCTGAGGGAACTGGTCATTGTTCAGGATGACGTCCCTGTAGATATTGGTAACAGGAACCTCGGCAGTAGGAACGAGATAGAAATCGTCGAGACCTACATAGTACATCTGAGCCTCTTTGTCAGGCAGCTGGCCTGTACCGAAACCTGAAGCGGCATTGACCATGATAGGAGGTTCGATCTCCTTGTAGCCTGCGGCAGTGTTGTTGTCGAGGAAGAAACTGATGAGAGCCCTCTGAAGCTTGGCGCCCTTTCCCTTATAGACAGGGAATCCTGCGCCTGTGAGCTTTACTCCGAGATCGAAGTCAATGATATCGAATTTCTTGGCGAGTTCCCAGTGTGGAAGCGCATTCTCCGGAAGTTTGATCTCCGGACCGCCCATCTTCACTACCTGGTTGTCCTCAGCTCCCTTTCCGGGAACGACGAGGTCGCAAGGAATGTTAGGGAGGAGAACCAGCTGTGACTCAAGCTCTTTGCTTGTCTCGTCAGCCTTTGCGAGAAGCTCGGTGGACTTGGCCTTGAGCTCTGCAACTTCTTTCTTTGCTTCCTCTGCCTCTGCTTTTTTGCCTTCTTTCATGAGGCCTCCGATGAGACCTGCCTTCTGCTTCTGCTGTGCAAGAAGACCGTCGCTCTCTGTCTGGAGAGCCCTTCTCTGTGTGTCAAGTTCGAGAACCTTATCGACGATTGCCTTTGCGTCGAAGTTTTTGACTGCAAGCTTCCTGACTACGAAATCGGGATCGTCACGAAGCATCTTAAGTGTCAACATGATATATATGATTTAATATTGTCTGCTATGTTACTGTGTTTCCTCTGAAATAAAAAGGAGGACCGCACACCGAAACTCGAAGTGCAATCCTCCAATGTCTTTCAAGACCCTCCGAGCTTAGTTCTCAAAAGGGACAACCGACACGTATGACTTGTTCTCTTTCTTTCTTGTGATGAGAACTGTTCCGTCAACGAGTGCGTAAAGAGTGTGGTCTTTACCCATTCCTACGTTCTTGTCAGCGTTGTGAACTGTGCCTCTCTGGCGAACGATGATGTTACCGGCCTTTACAACCTCACCACCGAATTTCTTGAATCCGAGACGTTTGCTCTGTGACTCACGACCGTTCTTAGAACTACTTTGACCTTTTTTATGTGCCATAATTCAAATTCTCCTTTAATTTAGCGATCTGTAAAAAATTAAGCGATAGAGTCGATGCGGATCTTTGTAAGCTTCTGGCGGTGACCGTTTGATTTCTGATATCCTTTACGACGGATCTTCTTGAAAACGATAACCTTCTTTGCCTTAACGTCATCTTCGAGAACTGTTGCCTTTACAACTGCACCCTCTACGTAAGGAACACCGACTTTGATTGCTCCCTCGTTGTCGAGGAGAAGAACCTTGTCGAACTCTACCGTCTCATCCTTCTTGGATGCGAGGCGGTTTACGAAAATCTCTGCACCAGCTTCTACTTTGAACTGCTGGCCTGCAATTTCAACGATTGCGTACATTATTATAAAACTTATTTTAAGTTTCCGGCGGCAAGCGCCCGCCTTCTGCGGCGGAACTTCAACTGAGCTTGGTAGCCATAAATCAATTTTGAACTGCAAATTTAGTCTTTTTCTTACATTCCGCCAAATATTTTGTTAAATTTGCCTCCGGTGTTTGGACCTTTTATCTTTTGACAGCCCGAACCTCTCCTTGAGTTTCTCCCCCGATTCGCTTTTCCAGATCCTCAAGAGTGCCGAGGCGCTCTACGTGCTTGGCGGAAGGTTTGCCGTCTTCGTTGCGGTAACTCTTATGAACGAACTCTATCAAATTTTTTAACTTTTTTCGGATTTTAAAGTGTCAAACGTCCGCGGTAGACAGTTTCCTGTCCCATCCCTGTTTTTCGATTTAGAGACATTGTTCCAAAATTGTATCAAATACGAAAGATGAAATGCCATTTTCTTATCTAAGAATAAATATCCGTGAAGTAACTTTGTACCATCAAAAAATGTTTACACCATAGAATTAATAACACTATGAGAAAAAAGAACTTTTTAAAATTATTATCTGTCATCGCATCGATGACTCTCTTTCTTCCGTCGTGCAAACAGGAAGAAAACAAGACGGACATCTCAGATCCGGTTGTGGAAATCACATCCAAGGATCTTGAGGGATTGCCTGGTGAAAGCGTGAACTTAACAGCTAAAGTGACCGATGATACCGGTATTCAGTACATTGTCGTGGAAAGCACTGATTGGGAATTCTCTAAGCGTATAAATTTCAGCAGCCAGAATTACATAAAGGAATATAATCTGACAGAGTCTGTGATTATCCCTGCGGAAGCGAAGCGCGGAACCTCAGGTGAAGTGGTTGTCAGAGTGTTCGACTTCGAGGACAAACAGGGCGAAAGCACTGCGGTAATCTCTGTAGTTGCCGAACCTGCACGTCTTTCCATCGTACAGGAAATGGGCTTCAGCATAACCATCGCAGGCAAGGTGGCAAAAGTGACAAATAATGATGTTGTTTTCGTGGATGCGCCTGGCGGAATCCATCTTCCGGTGAAGATGACATTGGCAAGTAACAACACCAGACTCAAGACCTTGACCATCAAGTCCGTAGACTTCGGTGTTGACCAGACCATCGACCTTACAGCCATCAGCACTGATGAGGGAATGAAGGCCGTCATCGACCAGTCTATCTCATTGACTACCAAAGATGACCAGAAGCATGTCATCACATTTACCCTTACTGATGAGAAGGGCAATACTGCGGTTTATTCTCCTACTGTGGCAGTGAAAGCTACATTTGAAGGACACAACCTCAAGCACAGCGCAATGTTCATCCAGGACAAGGCTATGGATATGAGCAAGGTAGTGTTCGGCCAGCCGATTCTCGCTGAAAGAAAGATTAAGGACAGCGACAAGTTCACAGGCCGTTTCTATGCTGAAAAGTCAAATACTGAGGTGTTCTTCGTAAGTTCTGTGAAGACCGATGAGCAGGTGAAGTACGGTATCAGCAATGACAAGAAATATTTCGTCAAGTCAGACGACCCTAAGCCGCTCGTTCTCGCTGATGCAGGCTATTATGAAATCAGTGTCAATCTTCTGGAAGGTACTTACTCTGAGGAGAAATTGGCAACTCCTGAGTCCAAGTATGGTGAAATGTACTTCGTCTATGGTTGGGCAGATTATCCTGCAATGTCACAGATTGATGCCGAGAATTGTCCGGCAAGGTGGGCAATTGATTATGACCTCAAGAATGGCGGCTGCGATGTCGGATTCGGAAAAGGTGGCGGACAGTGGATTGTAGCGGCCGGAAGCGACAACTATCATCCGGAAGTATGGCTTGAAAAAGAAGATAAGGGAAAATACCCTGAATATAACGGATGGTTCTTCGATACTACTTTGGCGGAGACCTCGCTGGGCAATTGTCAGATTATTTTTGACAACTTCCTTATGAGAGCTTATGCAATGAAAAAATAATAATCGGCAACAAACTCAACAGCAAAATGAACAATAACATCATAACGAAAATATTAGGAATCACCTGTCTGCTATTGGTGCAGATGACTGCCTTCGCGCAGAGCAGGAAGATTTCCGGAACGGTGACGGACAATAATGGCGAACCTGTCATTGGTGCCAGCATAATGATCCAGAACAAGACAGGAGTCGGAACAATTACCGACATTGACGGAAAATACAGCATTGACGTAACTGATGCCGATGTGATCGAGGCTTATTGCTTGGGCTTCAAGACCTTTGCAGAGAAGGTCGGCAAGAGAGCGACGTTTGATATCGTCCTCGAAATTGACAGCAACCTTCTCGATGACGTGGTGGTCATCGGATACGGTACTGCCAAGAGGGCGAACCTCGCCGGCGCCGTCTCCATCGCTGACAAGAAAACTTTCCAGAGCAAACCGTCGGCCACTCCGACCAATGCTCTTCAGGGTGTGCTTCCTGGCGTCGTGGTGAACAGGAGTTCCGGAAACGGAAGCCGTCCTGGTGACGAAGCGAAGATCGTGGTCAGAGACATCTCGTCAGTGAACGGCGGTACTCCGCTGGTATTGATTGACGGTGCTGAGGGAAATATCAACTCTTTGAACCCTAATGATATAGAGAGTGTTTCTGTGCTGAAGGATGCGCAGGCGTCAATCTACGGAAACAGGGCTTCGAACGGTGTTATCCTCGTTACCACCAAGTCTGCCGGCGAAGGTAGGGTGAAGATTGACTTCAATGCATACTATGCCTTGAAGACACCTACCAATGTCATGCAGAAAGTGAATCTGCTCCAATTTGCCGAGATGGACAGGGAGGCATGTGCTGACGGTTCAGACACTCCTGTATATTCAGAGGCAGAGCTCGACCTTATCAGACAGGACAGCGATATCGTGAAGAGCGGTTCAGAAGGCTATCTGGGATATACCAGGCATTATAAGAACCATGACTGGGTGAAATCTCTCCTCAGAAGCGGTTCCAGCCTGCAGAACTATTCATTGAACGTATATGGCGGAACGAAGAAGTTCAAATACTATGTTTCCGGTTTCTACCAGACAGAGGATTCCCCGTTGCGCTATGGTCATGATGACAGCAAGAGATATGCTCTCCGTGTGAAGAATGACATCCAGATTTTCAAGAACCTGGCATTCCATTCGAACCTTTCATACTCTGAGAACAACAGAGATTACTCTACAGCTTCAGGCTCGGCTCTCGCTTGGGCCATGCGTCAGAGCCCGTGGGCGCCGCTCCGCACTCAGTCAGGAAAATTCATGTCTTGGCAGGGCTACGGTAACCCGGCACAGGAGCTCGAAGAAGGTGGCAACACTACTTACAACAATGCCACCACTACGATGAACTTCTCTCTCGACTGGGAAATCGTAAAAGGCTTGAAGATCACAGGTCAGACCATCCTCAGAAAACAGGTGAACGATGACTTCGTGTACAGGCAGAGATATATCGAGTACAACTGGGATGACAGCATCAACAAATACAATACTGACAAGAACTGGGGCCAGAAGGCTTTCTCCAAAGGCTGGTACAAGAACTACAATGTCTTTGCAGAGTATCAGAATGTATTCGCGAACAAGCATGACTTCAAGGTGATGGTCGGCGGCCAGCATGAGGAATTCTCCAATGACATGTTCAGCGCTCTCCGCTATAATTTCTCGGGCGACAACTTCAACCTCGCGCTCGGCGGAACCAAGAACCAGGAGGCCAATCAGTCAACATCTGCAGAAACAATGCGCTCTGCATACGGCCGTCTCAGCTATGTCTATGACAGCAGGTATATTCTCGAGGTCAATGCGAGATATGACGGAACTTCACGTTTCGCCAAAGGCCACAGATGGGGACTCTTCACTGGCTATTCTGCTGCATGGAGACTCTCAGAGGAGCATTTCATGAAAGATCTCGACATCTTCGACCAGTTCAAGATCCGCGCTTCATGGGGACAGATGGGTAACGCCCAGGGCAATATCGGCAAATATGACTATATCCCTGTAATCAACATTGACTACAGCTATCCTTATCCTTTCAACAAGACTGAGGTGACACAGAAGGCTACTTCCAACATGGTGTCGCTTGCCAGAACTTGGGAGAAACTCGAGGTGACCAACGTCGGTCTCGACATCGCAGTCCTTGACAACAGATTGAATTTCAATGCGGACTATTTCCACAAGAGAAACAAGAATATGCTCATCCAGGTAGATTACCCGAGCACTCTTGGCGGTGTGGCTCCTGCTACCAACAACGGTGAACTCATGGTGAACGGATGGGAATTGGCACTCTCTTGGAGAGATTCACACAATGATTTCCATTACAGCATCAGCGCAAACCTTTCTGACTCAAGAAACAAGGTTACCGACCTTGGTGGATTCAACGGACTGAGATCAGGTCTCATCGGCTATATCCAGGGCTATTCCACAAACACCTACTTCGGATACAAGACTTTGGGCATCATCAAGGATGAGGCTACATTGAACCAGTACAAGACCCTTAAAGGTGTACCTGACAATCTCCGTATCGGTGACATGATGTATGCTGACCTCGACGGTGACGGCGCCATCACGGCTACCGGTGACATGAGCCGCGGTTTTCAGGGTGACCTCAAGGCATTGGGCGACTGCAACCCTCACTACAACTTCGGTATCAGCTTCAACTTCGAGTGGAAAGGCATTGACCTGAGCCTCTTCTTCCAGGGAACCGGACAACGCTCGCTCGTGCTCGACGGAGAACCTCTCGTGCCGTTCCTGCCAGACTGGCACTATCCTATGAAGGATTTCTACCACAACACATGGTCAGTGGACCGCCCGAATGCCAAATATCCTATCCTTACACATGACGACGACAGGAACACCTGGAACTACAGGACTTCTGACAACCTGATAGTAAATGCCGCTTATGTGCGTCTTAAGAACTTGCAGGTCGGCTATACTCTGCCACAGAGATGGATGGACAAGATTCACGTTTCCCGCCTCAGAGTGTATTTCAGTGGCAATGACCTGTTTGAAATCCACAACATGCCATTTAATTACGATCCGGAAATGAACGGAAGCTACGCTTGTTATCCATTCATGCGTTATTTCTCATTCGGATTAAATCTAAATTTCTAAATTCGCACCTTTATGAAACTCTCAAAAATCATATATATTGCAGCATGCGGCATAGCGCTTGCGTCTTGTCAGGGAATGGATTTGACTCCTCCGGACAAGTATTCGGAAAAAGATTTCTGGAAAACGCCTGAGGACTATTGTCTGGCAGCCAATGAGTTCTATTGGAATCTGGACTCTTTCCACGGAAGCGACAATTTCGCTGACTATGATCTCAAGGCAGACCTTGCCACCTCATATTTCGGCTTCAACAATGTAAGTAACGGACGTTGGTTGCCGACTGAGTCGGACGGAATCTGGGACAATGCGTATTCACATCTCCGTCAGATCAATATCCTTCTCCAGCATGTGGACGCGATGAAAACTGACGACCCTGCCATCCTGAGATATAAGGGTGAGGCCCTTTTCTTCCGTGCTTACGAGTATTATCGTCTGCTCAAGAGATTCGGCGACGTTCCGCTCGTGAAGACAGTTCTCGACGTGAACTCTCCTGAGCTCTTCGGCGAAAGGACTCCGCGCAAAGAGGTGGAGGATGCTATTCTCGAGGACCTGAAAGGGGCTTGCGAATACCTTCCGACCAAGAAGGAACTCAAGCCGGAGGAGACCGGCCGCATTACTTTGGGAGCCGCAAAGGCTTTCAGAGCTAGAGTTGCGCTTTTCGTAGGTACCTGGGCACAGAACCACAAACATCGTCCTGATGCGCTGGAACTGCTCGGAATCGCAAAACAGGAGGCCAAGGAAATCATTGACAGCAAGGATTATGAACTCTGGAAGGGTGAAAAATACGGAAAGGAGAACTATCGTCAGCTTTTCCTCGAAGCTGGTGACAATTCTTGCGAGAGCATCCTCGACAGACAGTACGGCAAAGGCGTAGGAAACGGTACGACACATCCTATTTCCGATAATGCCAGCGCTGGATATCTCGGTGGTGCGACCAAGAAATTCGCGGACATGTTCCTCGACAAGAACGGCCTTCCTATTACCAACATCAACTCTTGTTTCCACGGCTATGGCTCCATTGAGTCTGAATATGAGGACAGAGACCCTCGTATGACCTGTGTACTTCAGGTTCCGGGAAGACAGTATATCTATGCTTCTACAAACGGCAAATATGAGACCTGTCCGGTTTCTTTCTCCGGAACAAGTTCTACCAAGACTGGATACAGAGTCTGGAAATATATCAGCGACGTTCCGTACATTTTCCACGGTCTGGCTTATTTCAATGCCCATCTCATCAGATATGCAGAGGTGCTGCTGATCTATGCTGAAGCCACTTATGAACTATCGGGAAGCATCAGTGACGAGGACTTGGACATGACCATCAACAAGATCCGCGCACGTGTGGGAATGCCGAGACTGACAAACAGCTTTGTGACTTCCAACGGCTTGGATATGAGAGAGGAAATCAGACGTGAGCGCACTATCGAGCTTTGCTTCGAGTCCAGCAGATATGATGACCTCCGCAGATGGAAGACTGCAGAAGTGGAAATGCCGATGCCTCTGAAGGGCGTGAAATTCTCCAACTATGCAGATGCCAATGAAACATTGGATCCGATTCTGGATGAAAACGGCTTCGTGATTGCAGAACAGGACAGAAGATTCCGTCCGACAAGAGACTATCTCGCTCCGATTCCTACCAAACAGATCAACATGACCAACGGTGCCATCAAACAGAATCCGGGTTGGTAATCGAGAGATTTAAACATACATAGATTTTATATGAACAGATTTTCCGCATCATTGCTTTTATGTGTTATTGCAGCAGCTTTCGCAGGCTGTTCAAAAGCAGAAAACGGGACACCGGGAATTCCTCAGAAGCCAGCGGCTTCTGAAGAATTCCGGATTGTACCGAAACCGCAATTCATTTCCTACAGGGACAACCAGATCGAACTCAAATCCGACCTTACCATCGGATATGAAGGCAGTCTTTCTGTTGAGGCTGAGCAGCTTAAGGAAGCCCTTACCTCTGACCACAAGATGTCTCCATCCGTAAAATCAAGTGCTGACGGAGCAGATATCCTGCTTGTCTTGAATACGTCAATGGATGTGAAGGGAAAGGGCGGATACAAGATAGAAATCGCTGCAAAGCAGATCAAAATCACAGCTCCTGAAACCATCGGCATTTTCTATGGAATCCAGACATTGCGTCAGGCTATCAAGGCCGAGAGCGGCAAGTTCTCCATCAGGGAGGCTACCATATCGGATTATCCGACAAGCCCTTGGCGCTCGCTGATGCTGGACGAGGGCAGATATTTCAAGGGCAAGGATGCCGTGAAGAAACTGCTTTATGAGATGGCTCGTCTCAAGTACAACTATTTCCACTGGCATCTTACCGAAGACCAGGGTTGGCGTCTGGAGATCAAGAAGTATCCTAAACTCATCGAGATAGGTTCAAAACGTCCGAAGACAGGAAAGCACTATTATTGGATAAGCAACGAATTCTACAATGAACCTCACGAAGGCCATTATACTCAGGCCGATGTGAAGGAAATCATTGAGTTCGCAGAGAAACTCCATATCACCATCATTCCTGAAATCGAGATCCTGACACATGCTTCTGCAGCAATCGCCAGCTACAGCTATCTCGGAACTACCGGCAAGCAGATTGAGGTGGAATGCAGATTGGGACCTACAGATGAGATTATGGATATCTCCAAGCTCGAGACAATGCAGTTCATCCACGATATCCTCGATGAGGTGGCGGATTTGTTCCCGGGAAAATATATCCACTGCGGTGGTGATGAAATCCAGGGAAACCACTGGACAAACAGTGCGGGTATAAGGGCAATGAAGAATCAGCTCGGCATCAAGGAAGACTGGGAACTTGAGAGGCATTTCTACAATGAAATTTCCAAGTATCTCGAAGGAAAGGGCAAGGCTCTCATGGCATGGAGCGATGCTGCAGGCAAGCCTGGTGCTGCAAGCATCATTCCGATCAAGGTAGGAAAAGAGAGCGTGTTCCAGTATTGGACAGGCGATATGACGAATCTCACCTTCCTCATAAACAACGGCCTGAATGTGCTCTACTCGCATACTGACGGACTTTATTTCAATACTACTCTGCCGGTTGCATACAAGGTCAAGATCGTGCCGGAAAGCATTGACTTGTCCAAGAGAAAGCAGCTTCTGGGTATCGGCGTAGAGTGCTGGTCAGAATTCGACAGGACTGTGGACGAGACATTTGACCATATCTTCCCGCTGATTGCAGTTTATGCCGACACGGGCTGGATGAAGGAATCCGAAAAGGACTATCAGGATTTCACCAGAAGAATGTATCCTCTGTATAAGATCTGGAAAGACAGGGATATCTATGTGGGTGGAACAGAAGAAACCCGATAAAACAGAAGAAACTCCATAAAACGAAGGAGGGGATCAGCATTGACCTGAACCCCTCCTTTTTTTACTGTTCCGGCTCTTCCTTGCACTGGGTGAACTCCCTATACTCTACAGGCGTCTTGCCGACGATCTTTTTGAACTGGTTTGTGAAGTATTCAGGGGAACTGTAGCCTAACTGGAAGCATATTTCCTTGACTGACAGATTGGTAGAAAACAGAAGCTGCTTCGCGCTTTTCATCTTCAGGTCCTGGAAATACTGGTTCGGAGAGGTTCCCGTCCTTTTCTTGAACTCTTTTCTGAAATAGGAATAGCTCATGTTCAGGTTCGAGGCAATCTTGATAATGTCGATGGCATTGCTGACATTGCGGCTCATGATGCTGATGGCGCTCTGGATTTTCTCTTCCAGTTCATCCACCGTGCCTTTGTTGAAATTCGCGGAAAGCACCAGCCCGATGATGTGCATGGCGATGCCGACAAGATACTGCTGGGTCGCCATCTTGAATTTCTGTGACTCTTCTATCGCACGTATGAAAAGCGATTCCAGCTCTTCATTCAGCCCGATGTCCAGAATCTGGTTCTCCTGGACCAATGGTGTTTTCGCTATCAGCTCCGCGATTGTGGGGCCTCCGAAGCCGATGTAGAACTCGTCCCATCCCTTTTCCACCGCAGGATGATATGAATGCCATTGACCCGGAAAAATCATCAGCAGATTCCCCTTGCTCACCTTCATGTTGTCATAGTGTTTTGCCGAAAAGACACCTTCGCCCTTGCTAATGAAGATGAACTGGAATTCGTTCAGCGTGCGGCCCTTTTCAGGATTGAAATAATAGCCTGAAGGATGGCTTCTTAAGGGGTAACTCATGCCCGAATCTATAGACTGGAAGCCGACTGTGCTTACCCATAATCCGAACTCAGCGTCGTCTTCAGTGATGTTGAGATATTTGAATTCGATATTGTTCATTCTGCCCCAGATTTCAGTGTGAATGTGTTTTTAGTGTAATCCTTTTACTGACAAATATAGGCTCTTTGTTCGTAAAAAATACCTTTTTTTTGAAAAAAAGATGTTCTGTCGAAAATGTCAATATGCGAAGCCGATGTGTCAATATGAGCAAGAACAATGTCGCGACTTAATGATATTTTTGTAAATTGAAACTAATAATCGGAAAATGAACAAGTATTATTTTGCAGTTGACCTCGGAGCAAGCAGTGGAAGGACAATGATAGCCCGCATTGACTCCGGCAAAATCGAAATGGAGGAAATCAACAGGTTTCCCAACCATATCATTGAGACAGTAGGCCACTGTTACTGGGATATTCTCGAATTGTACCGCAATATACTGGACGGCTTGAAGAAGGTTGCCGCAAGAAAGGACGTGGAACTCGCTTCCATCGGAATAGATACTTGGGGCGTGGATTTCGTGCTCGTGGGGAAAGATGGCCATTTCCTCGGATATCCGTATTCGTATAGGGATCTGCATACCGCAGATGCTCCGGAAAAATATTTCTCGAGAGTGTCGCGCGAGGATGTGTATAAAAAGACCGGAATCCAGGTGATGAATTTTAATTCCCTGTTTCAGTTCGATACATTGTCCCGGGCGGAAGACAGCGCATGGAAGGTAGCGGATAAGATACTTTTTATGCCTGATGCTCTCGGCTATATGCTTACAGGCAAGGCTGTTACGGAATATACCATCGCCTCTACCGCTCAGATTGTCAATGCGGGTAGAAGATGCCTGGATAGGGATATCCTTGGTACGCTGGGCTTGGATGAAACGAGGTTCGGAACATTCGTTTTCCCGGGACAGAAAATCGGGGCATTGACAGCGGAGGTCCAGCGGCTTTCAGGACTCGGCCCTGTTCCGGTAGTGGCAGTGGCAGGACACGACACAGCGT
>UMKZ01040702.1_pt1 | contig 17604 bp, 9 predicted proteins | sample 1966441 | NCBI WGS metagenome assembly UMKZ01 (sample SAMEA4836189, study PRJEB28245) | human gut metagenome | biome: gut microbiome; material: fecal sample | place: Denmark | collected 2008
ACCTTGTCGGCCGTGGCACCGGTAAAGGCACCTTTTTTATGTCCAAAAAGTTCGGAGGCAGCCAGTTCCTTGGTGAGCGACCCGCAGTCGAGCGCCACGAATGGGGCATTGGCACGGTTGCTCAACTCATGAATGCGGTGTGCCACATGCTCCTTGCCCGTGCCGCTGGCACCGATAATGAGCACCGACATGGGAGTGGACGCCACGAGTGCTGCCAAACGGTATAGCTCGCGGGCGGGCGACGAATGTCCCTCAATGCCCGGGTGCCTTGGCGGTGTGGCAGTGGGGCCGTTGGCGTGGGGAGCCGGCTGTGAAGAAGCGGCAGGGGCACTTGGCAGACCCACCACCGGGGGCTGTGGCGCTGCGCCCTCGGTGTGGCATTGCGTACGGGCCGAAAGCGCATCACCTATCTTTTGCAACAGCAAGTCGGGCTGCACCGGTTTGCTAATGTAGTCGTTTGCCCCCAACTTCATGGCCTCAACAGCATTTTGCACGTCGGCATAACTTGTCATGATGATAAAGGGCGTGTTCATGCCCTGTGTGCGCAACCACCGCAACAAATAAAGTCCGTCGTGGTCGGGCATGCGCAGGTCCGACAGCACCAGTTGTGGCGCATTACCCTCGGGCTGCCGCAACAGTTTGATGGCCGCCCCCACACTCGATGCGGTGCACACCTCAAAACCTTTTTTACGCAGCCATGTTGACAGCATGGTGCTGAAGGTGAGGTCGTCCTCAACCATCAGCAGCGATATGTTAGCTAAATCAGATTTATTCATTTCAAAAAAAACGTCGTTCTTCTGTTAACCCTCAAGGGTGTCAATCAGCCGCTGCAGTTCCGTCATCATCTGTGTGGCGGCCTCTGAGTCGTCGGGCTGCCATGCGGGTTGTGCGCGCTGCGTGTCAAATTTGTGCAGCAAAGTTACAACAGGCGAGCCAATGAGCGTGAATGTGGGCAGCATTTTGTGCGCCACCTGGCACAAAGCAGCCTTGTCGTGCTGTGCGTTGGCTGCCGCAATGCGCTCAAGGTGAGTGTGGCAGTCGGTGCTGAATTGCTTGACAATGGCTGCTTCGGCCTCGGCATCGCCCTCGGCAAAGGCCAGGAGCGGGGCTATAAAGGCCGGCCATTGCAACAACGGGGCTGCCAGCGCATCAGTCGGCACGGCGCCCTCATTGCCGTCCGCGTTGTCGTGATGGTGTGACAAAGCTGACGGTTGAGCCGCTGGTTGCGCACCGAACACGCGCTGCAGGTCGTTTTGGTTGAAGGGTTTGAACAGCACATCGGCAAAGCCCCTTTGCTTGAAATGGCTCACAGGCAGCATGATGTGCGATGTCATGGCCACTATGGGCGTGTGCCATTGTGGCAGTTGGGTGCGCAGGTGCTCGGCCAGTTCGTAGCCCGTCATGCCCGGCATTTCGATGTCGGTAAACAGCCATTGCGGCTGGTGGCCCTCATCGAGCCAGGCAAAGAGCGCGTCGGGGGTGGTAAAGGCATTGATACTGCCGTCGGGCAACACATTGTGCAACATGGCTTCGGCCAGTTGCAACTGCAGGGTGTCGTCGTCGATTATGGCCACCAAGGCTTTGGCACTGGCTGCAGGCACCGTGGCCGGTGCGGCGTCAGACTGCGGAGCAGCAACCGCTGGCGCCACCTCGCTACAAGGCAGGGTGAGCGTAAAGCGCGACCCTTGTCCCACGTGGCTGGTCACGCCAAGGTGGGCATTGAGCAAAGCCACAAGGCGCTGCGTAATGCTGAGTCCGAGTCCTGTGCCCTCTTGCCCCTCACTCCCCTTTACACGCGTGAATGGCTCGAATATGCGGTCAAGGTCGTACCGTGTCATACCGCAGCCTGTATCGCTCACGCTGAGAGTGAGCTGGTGGGCGGTAGCGTTGTAATGTGCATCAAGGCTCACACTGCCCTGTTGGGTGTATTTGATGGCATTGCTCAGCAAGTTCTCGACAATTTGCCGCAGACGGTAGGCATCGGTGCTGATGCTAAGTGTGGGCGGCACTTGCACATTGGCATTGAAAGCGAGCTGTTTGGCTTGTGCCAGCGGGGTGAAAGCGCGCACTATATTATCTATATAAGTGTATACATTGATGGTGTCGCACGACAGCACAATGCCCCCCGCCTCGAGTTTGTGATAGTCGAGCAGGTCGGTCACAAGACGCTTCAGGTGCGTGGCTGATGCGCCGATGGCCTCGTAGGAGCGCGCATTGGCTGCCGCCGGGGTGAGCATGTGCAGATAGCCCAATATGGTGTTGATGGGGGCCTTGATGTCGTGCGATATGGTGAGCAGCAGCTGCTCGCGCCGCTGCATCAGCGTTTCGGCCTTTGTTTTGGCCAGCTCGAGAGCCTTGCGATAGCGGTTGGCCCGCTTCATGTCGCGCCACAGCCACACAAAGAGTATGGCCGACAGCAAGGTGGTGGCAAGGGCCAGCATGCCCAACTGCCACGCGGCCCCCGTGCGGCGTGCCTGTTCGTGCAGCGTGGCTTGCTTGAGCTGTTGCTGCTGGCTGGCGGTAAAATTGTCGATGGTGCGCGATATCTGTGCCGACAGTTGGGCCGATGCGTTGCGCAGTTTGTCAGACTTTTTGTAGATGCGGTGCTGCTGCGCGGCCGACTTGTTGGCCATGTCGTTGTGCAGCGTGCTGAGTATGCCGGCCAGGGTGTCGCCCAGATTGACGTTGGTGCGTGTGGTGTCGTGGCGCACGTGTTCGTTCTGCGTAACGGACGTGTGCACCGTGTCGTCCTTGGCACGGCGGAAGGCATCGCCCAAACGACGGAAAAAGCCTTTTTTGCGACGCTCTATCACGATTTGCTCTCCCCGTTCAACCACGGGCACCTCCACCTGCATCTGCACGGGCTTGTCGCTGTGTTTCAGCGCCTTGATTTGCTGTTGCAGCGGGGAACCTTGCTTATTTTCCTTACGCAGGGCATCTATCAGGTCGAGCGTACTGCTGCAGCGATAGTTTATCAGCGCCTGCAGTGTGTCAAGCCGCAGCCGTTGGGTGGTGTCGGTGCAGAGCCGCTTTACGCGCAGCAGTGCCGAGTCGGTTTCGGCATTGGCCTGCAAGTAGCGTTTGAGCTCACGGTTGTCGGCATACTGCAAGGTGGCCGTTTCGGCTTGCGTGCCAGCGTTGAGCAGACTGGTGAGCAGGCGGTCGGTGGCCCGGCGCTGCAACATGACGGTTTGCTCGGCGTATGATATGTCATACACCGAGCGTGCCGATTTTACAACAAAGCCCACCGTAGCACAGAGCGCTGCGGTGAGCATGATGTAGCCTATGATTATTTTAAGTCCGTTGGACATGGGCAATCTGCATTTAACCCGTTGGGGGATTCTTGGTTAACGGGTTTACAAGTTGACAGGTTAACGAGTAAGTATGCTTTACACTATTAAGGCCTGAAAGATAAGATGCGTAATAACTTAACAAACTTACTTGTCAACCTGTCAACTCGTCAACCTGTTAACCGGAAATCCCGCCAACACGTACATTTATGCCTTTCCGGCCAATGGGGCTGCCTGTGTATAGACGCGGGCGGCCAAATCTTTATCCATCATAAAGATGCCATAGCCATTGCCGTTGAGCATCTTGAGGTTGTCGATGATGTTGGTGGCATTTTCCTCCTCTTCCACTTGTTCGTCTACAAACCACTTGAGCATGCTCTGTGTGGCATAGTCGTTTTCCTGGTGAGTGAGGGCGTATAGGTTGTTGATAAGACTTGTCACGTGCTGCTCGTGCTTGAGTGTGGCCTCGAACACGTCGAGTTCCGACTGCCATTTGGTTGGCACCTCGGCAATGGGTTTGAGTTCTACCCTGCCGCCACGTTGCAGCACGTAGTTGAACAAAATGCGGGCGTGGTCCTGCTCCTCCTGGAATTGTACTTCGAACCAATGTGCCATGCCGGGTTTCCCTTCGCGTGCACACCAGGCTGACATTGACAGGTAAAGGTATGCCGACCAAAACTCTGCGTTGATTTGCGCGTTGAGCGCTTCTTCTATTTTATTGCTTAGCATAATACTTAATGGTTAATTGGTTATACGTTTAACTATTACAAAGGTAAGCAATAGTTGTGCCCTGGCATGATACTTCGTGTTAAAAAACACTTGGTTGCCAAAGTTGGGGGGTGAGGGGGGAGGGCGACTGTTTCCAATTTGGTTTGATACATAAGCGCTGCAAAGGTAACACTAAGGCATTGCACCCATCAAAAAAAGTGTACAATTTGTACACAAATATTTGCACCCTCCCCGTCATTCCTCTTATAAAAGAGAGTGCGTGTTTTTACTGCCATCTTACACTTTTTATACGTAACAAGTTGATATACAGACGTTTCAAGAGTGTAAGATGATTTCAAAGTATCTTACACTCCCCTGCATACATCTTACACACCCCACCCCGCTGCCTCGCAGTGGGTTTTATCGTATGCGGTGGGTTTTACGCCACTGGGACGTAGAGAAAACTGTCGGAGCAACAGACTTTTCTGTACCCCTATGCCGTAATATCCTCCTCCCGTGCTCGTGCCGTGTGGCAGCATGTATGTTGTGTAGGATGCGTGTAGGTGAAATTTGTAGCATCTTACACTAAGTAAAGTATTGACAATCAATGAGTTGTGATGTGTTAGTGTAAGATGTAAGATACTCGGTAAGTAAAGCTTTTGTAGTATGGTACCGCTACCACAAAACGCAAGCACAAAACGCAAGCACTAATGGGGGCGACGCGTCCCGCGTCGGCATGAAAGCAAAAGCTCACAGACAGCACTAATTATGCCCCTGTTTGTGAGTCTTTGCCTTCATGCCCGACGCGAGACGCGTCGCCCCCATTAGAGGTAGCGTTTTCTATCAGATTGACAGGTTAAAAAGCGGATTTGAAGCCAAGGAAAGAACTATTGTGCCAGGGCATTGCGCTCTAATGGGGGCGACGCGTCTCGCGTCGGGCATTAAGGAAAGGCTCATACACTATAAACAAAGGCTCACAGACAGCAGTAATTACACTTCTGCCTGTAAGCCTTTTCCTTAATGCCCGACGCGGGACGCGTCGCCCCCATTAGAGGTAGCGTTTGGTGTTTGTCCGTCGTGCCCTTATTCAAAACAAGGGGCTGTAAATACGACAAACTTTCCCGTCAACAAAGTTAAGTTGTTAACTTGTTAACCTGCCTCACCACAAATTAAACTTTACGCCGGCCATGACAATAAAGCCGGGCTGGCGCACATTGGCCAGGTCGTAGTAGTGGTGGTTGGTCAAGTTATTCAAGTCGGCAAAGAGCGTGTAGCGCGGGGCAGTCCACTGCAATTTGCAGTCGAGCAGGGCATGTGTGCCATAAGGACGCAGATCGGCAGTAGGCTTGGCAGCCTGATACACCAGATAGGCGCCCTCGCGCTGCTGCACACGCACAGTCCAGTCGGCACTAAGACGCGACACGATGCGGTGGTGCAAATGTGCCACAAATTTATGGCGCAAATACTCCATGGCGTAGTTCGACTTGAAGTAAGGCTCGCCCGCACGACGGTGCTGCGTGGTCCAGGCATACGACAATGTGAGCCACTCAAACGGTTGGCGCTTGCCCCACCACTCGCTGAGCGAAATGCGCGCATCGGCCCCAACGCCATAGTTGTCGAGCGAGAATGAGGTGGCGTAATACTTGCTGTCCTCTGCCGAGCGCATCACCCAGTCTATCATGTGTGTGCCACGCTGGTAGCGGGCGTTGAAACGCAGTGTGACAATGCGGTGTATAAAGTCGGCCCCTATGCGGAAGGCTGAACACTCCTCGGGTTTGAGTCCGACATTGCCCTCCTGTGTGGGACTTTTATACCACAGGTCGGTAAACGACGGCAGGCGCAGCGACTTGTTCCACGAGGCAAAGAGGCGCCACGCATTGGTGGGACGGTAGCTGAGGTCGATGCCGGGATAGAAACGGAACTTGTGGTCGATGGCATTGTTGCGCTCGGCCATCACGCCAAGCGACAGGGTGACTTGCCGCCACATAAAGTTGTGTTCGGCAAAGTACGACAGGTTGGTGCGGTCGTCCTTTTTGGTGTACGAACGTCCGTCCTCGTGCTTTATGCCGATATATTGCCCGGGCTGCAGGTCGCGGCCCAGATTGGTGCTGTAAATGTTTTCGTTGCGCACTTCTGCCCCAAAGGCTGTGCGGCCAAGGGCCCACTGTGTCCAGGCGTTAATGGCTGCGGTAAACACATCGCCACGGTGAAAATTCTCGCCCGTGGTGCTGCCCTTGATGAGCTGGAAATGGTCGAGGCTGCGCACCCACGACACTTGTGGCACAAGGTGCACACGTCCCTTGCTTTCGGCCCGTGCCGATATAAGATAGCGGCGTGTGGCCTCCCACTGGTTGGGATAGGCTGCCGAATAAAAGGTGTTGGCGCCAAAGTCGTTGGCTGTGGCACCGGCTTGCAGATTAAAGCTGAAGTCTGAGCCATCGTAGTTGAGTGTGCCAAAGCCCTTGCCGCCCTTAAAGGCGCTATTGGCTGTGGCCCCATCGCTGCGCTGATAACTGCCGCTTGCGGTGCCGCTCCAGCCCTGGCCCCACTGCCAGGCGGTGCGGGCCTCGCCGCGCACGGTGCCGTAGCTACCGCCCTCTACCATGGCGTCGAGGTGGGGCGTAGTGGCGCTCGTGCCACGTGTCACCACATTGATGGCGCCGCTAAAGGCTTGGCTGCCCATTACGCGCGATGCAGCACCCTCGAGTATCTCGATGCGCTCAATGTCTGAAATATTAACGGGAAAATCGGCCGCGTTGTGGCCTGTCTGCGGATTAACAAGGGGAACGCCATTTAGCAGAATGGTGATTTGGTCGTGCGTTCCGCCGTCGATGCTGATGTCCGTTTGAATACCAAACCCTCCGCGTTGCCGGACATCTACGCCTGCTGAGAGTTTGAGAACGTCGTTGATGGTGCGCACCCCCGCTGCCGCGAGGTCGTCGTGCGTCAACGTCAACACTTGTCGTGCGGCCACATTGGCGGCCATTGGAGCGCGTGAGGCTGATACGTTGGCCTCGCCCAGTGCCAGGGTGTCGGCGTGGGTGGCAATGCCTGTCTGCATGCTGCCTTCGGCTTGTGCCGGAGTGGCGGCCATGAGTCGCGGTGTGGCGCTGGCCAAAGTGGCTACGCCCAACACACCGATGCGCACCTCGCGGTGCAGGCAACTGAACAGGCTCCAGCCCTTGCGGCTGAATTGGCTGAACGTAGCAACTTGCGCTTTCTTGGTTGAGTTGTACATAATATAGAATGAATAAAATGAAAAATATGCCCGCTTACGCGAGCTGATATGCTGTTATGCTAATGTGCTGACGCCTTAGCGTTGTTATATATTTATAGCAATACTAAGGCGTCAGCACATTATCTCATTAACACATTATCTCACCACCACCTTGCGTGTCAAACTGCTGGCAGTAGTGTTGATGCGGAAGATATAGACACCTGGTGTCAGGCCCTGCAAACTCACAACGTGCTCTTGTCCGTGACGGGGGGCATTAAGGTGAGCATGGCTGACAGTCTGACCGCCCAACGACACTACCTGGATGTCGGCATACGACTCATCGTTGTTGAAGAGCACCTTCCAGCAGTCATTGTCCTTTTTCAGAGTTACTGGAGCGGCAGTGTTCATCGTCTCGTTAATGGCTGTGCGCAAATTGATGGCCTCCTTCAAACCCTCGTAGGCGTCAATCTTGCCATAACCCCATGAGGGACTCCACTCATCGGGATTGCGACTGCCAGTGTAGCTGTCGTGACGACCAGTTTTTTGCATGATGCGCACAATGTCGGCCGGGGTCAAATCGGGGTTGGCCTGCAACCACAAGGCTATGATACCCGTCACAACCGGGGTGGCCATTGAAGTACCGTTCATCACACCATAGTAATAGTGCTGACCATTAACCTTGACATCCTGCACCAGTTCTGCCTTCGCGGCACTGAAATTCTGCGACTTCTTAGAATAGGCTGAGGTGATGCAACCACCAGGAGCGGCAATGGTAGGCTTGTTAGCCTTGCCCAGCCACGGGCCTTTGCTCGAGAAGTAGCTCATGGCCTTGGCAGTGCCAATAGAGGCTGTATAGTTGTAGCTATTACCGTTCAACGAGGTCCAACTGCTTGCAGCGTTGTACGAAGCCACGGCTATGGCCTGGGGCACAGAGGCTGCACCTTCGCCCACAATGTAGTTGTCATCGCCAGCAAGCGTAGTAAAGCTTACAGGTGTGGGTTTGGTGATGGTGAATGTCTTGCGCGTAAAGGAGCAAGGATATTGATCTGGCTCAACCCATGCGTGAATGGTTTCGCCCTTTTTGCCTGTAATTTTCCACAACAGACTGCCGTTCTTGGCCGAGAGAGCTGATGCCAATTCGGTAACAACACCTGCCATTGAGTAGTACTGGCGGTTGCTGTATGGGTCGATGCCGCCCGAGGTGGTAAAGCCTGCCTGACGCAGCTGAATCGAAGTCGGGGTGTAAAGGGTGCTGCCCGACACAAGCACGGGGGTGATGGTGAGGTTCTTCTCACCACTGTTGCTATTGCCCCACACTTGCGACACCACTGCTTGATTGGTGTTGCCGCTTTCGGGCTTCATATATATATATATGGTGCTGTCCGACTCAAAGGTATAGGTGCAGTGCATTTTCTCGCCACCGCTGTTGCCCATGGCTGCCACCATAATGGCACCCTTACCACAGAGTTTGTCCATGTTTTGGTCATAGTCGGTAGAGCCATCGTGCGGCCCCAGGTTCGAACCGAAACTCATGTTGAGCACCCAAGGCATGCCATTATCTTCGGCATACTTTTTGATGGCTGCGGCTTGCAACAGCACAGTGCCGTCGTTGAAGTCCGACTTCATCATGAGCAACTCTGAGCCGGTTGCCACGCCATAGTAGTCGCTGCCGTCCACCTTGTTGCCCGCAGCTATATTGGTCACGTGTGTGGCGTGTCCCACTTCATCGGTATTGTCGGCTGCGGGGGCACTGCCCGACAATGCACCGCTGGCGGTGGAGCTACCCCACTTCTTGCTGCGGCCGGCAAAGGCTACATGTTTGTATTCAAAACCTTGGTCTATCACGCCTATCAGCACACCGGTGCCATCGTAGGGGGTGTCGAGGCCCGTGCCTTCTTGCAACTTGGTCACACCCGTCTCGGGGCGCACATTGTTCATCAAGGCACGCAACTGGCGCGTCTTGTTGACATAGAGCACGTCACGCTGCGCAGCGAGCGTGGGAATGAAACTTGCGGGAATGTTGGCCACTACCAGCTGGTCGGTAGCAGCCTCAGCCTCGTAGCCGGCTTGCTTTATAAAGTCGGCCACGTCACCGGCAGCATTTTCGGCAGTGCTCACGTTGATGCGCAGCAGGCTGTCGGGGGTAACAGATTGCAAGCCACGTGCTGCCACACGCTTGATGTTTTGTCCTTGAATGAGCGCATCAAACTCCTGGTTCCATTTGCGGCCAGTGTCATACACTTTCACTTGCTGTGCCGAGGCATTGGCGCACATCAAGGCCATGGCTGCGGCAAAAAACAACTTCTTGTTCATCGTAGTGTGATATATACTTCTTCTGTTTTGATTGATCGAAATGTGTAGTTGGCGCACATGCGCCTTACCAAGCGTGCAAAGTTAAGCATTATTTGGCACAAAAGGACAGCAAACGCCTATAAATCAGTAACAATGTGGTAACAATGTTTGTTAAAGCACGGACGCACTCGCTACGGCTTTGTATCCTTATTTGAGAAATTGCGTTCTTATGTTCCCGCGCTAAGCGGCCAACACGCCAAGCAACTAACAAGCCACGCTACGGCGTCAGCCCTTATGTCTCTTGAGGCCACTCGGACGTTAGTCCGTGGCCGTCAGCCGCGCAGCGGCCTTATGTGTTTCTTATGTAAACCTATGTTCTTATGTTCCCGCGGTAAGCGGCTAACACAAACGATACATCTTCTGTTCTTTTGTTCTTCTGTCCTTATGCTTCCCGCGTTAGCGGCCGTGCAAGCAATGCTTGCAAATGCGCAAATGCGCAGATGTGCAAACAAACTGACGCCGTAGCGTTACTACTCGCAACACTACGACGTCAGCCCGTTAACATATTAGTCCTTATTACAAGCCCAACTTCTTGGCAATAGCGGCAGGGATAGCCTTCTTGTTGATAAGAATATTCATGGTCTTGTAAGCCACATAAGCCTTTGAGGCATAGAACATGCCATGGTATTTACCATAGTCGCCCCATGAGTTCTTAACCATAAAGTACTCGCGGCCCTTGTTATCCTTGGCCAAACCATAGATAACCATGCCGTGGTCGTCGGTAGTTTCCCAGTTATCGTAACCCTGCTGACGGAGATCCTGTGTGATAGTCAACTCGTCGTTTGAGGGCACCTGTACATTGTTAGTACCGATAGTGCCACCCCAGCGGGCAGCGTCCGAACCAGTGAGGTCGCGCACCTTGAGGTCCTTGGGCACATAAGCGTAGTCCTTGCCATTGCGACGGCCAAAGTACTCCTCAGTTACGTCGGCACCCCATGCAAAGGTGTAGCCGTTAACCACAGCGCTGTCCATCACCTGCATAAACTCGTCGAGAGGCAAGTTATAGCTTTCGGCCCAACGCCAGTTATCCTGAATTTCGAGGATGAACTTGCTGTAGAAGGGGTGGTGAGTGTACGAAGTGAGTGACACATAGTCGTCCATGTTAAGACCGAGGTAATCTGTCACATAAGTCTTCGGCGTATAAGTTTTGCCGTCCTCAGCCTTCACCTCGGTAGGCAGTTCGCCAAAGTAATTCTTGTAAATGTTTGAGAGGTCCTTCTTCCAAGAGAGCGAAATCTTGTTCTGCTTACCCTTAGCAATGGCACCCACATAAGCGCTGGTCACAGCATCGAGCTGGTTGAAGTTGAAGAGGCTGTCGCCATAGAGCGTGCCAGGAGCAGGCATGGCCGACTGCGGCACCATACCATAGTTCTTCATACAATAAACGGCATCGTAGAACGAACCGCCCTGTGAGAAACTCACATCGCCATGTGTGCGCACAGCCTTGTCGGCACGGTCCATATATGTGTTATATACGAGGAACGACTCGCAAAGGTCGTGTGTGCCCTTGCCCATGCGCAAGAGTTCGGCCTCGAAAAATCCCAGCGAAGAGTAGGCCCAGCAGGTACCGCTTTGGTTCTGGTCTTTAATAGAAGTGATAGGGTTAGCCTTGATTGTGGTAAAAGTGATCTCGTCGGCTTTCTTTGTCGCAGACGCTTTCTTGCGTGCTGCGAGGTTTCCTGGCAGCAGGCAGAGTGCAGCTACTGCAATAAGGATAGTCTTCTTCATTACTTGTTGGTTTGTGTTATTTGTTTGATAAGTAAATTCAATATATCACCGGACTCTCCTCGCGGTGTTCCTCAACATAGCGCTCCACATCAGCCGTGTGGTACGGAATGCGGTCCTTGCCAAGGAAACGGCAGCCATCGGGAGTGATAAGCACATCGTCCTCGATGCGAATGCCGCCAAAGTCGCGGTATGCGTTAATCTTGTCAAAGTTGAGGTATTGGGCGTTGATACCCTTCTTCTGCCAATCGTCAATGAGGTCGGGTATAAAGTAGATGCCCGGTTCGTCGGTCACCACGTGTCCGGCCTCAAGGCGGCGGCCAAAGCGCAGGGCGTTGGTGCCAAACTGGCTCGAGGGACGTGTCTCGTCGTCAAAACCTACATACACCTGTCCGAGGCCCTCCATGTCGTGCACGTCCATGCCCATCATGTGGCCAAGGCCGTGGGGCAGGAACAAGGCATGGGCACCGGCATGCACAGCCTCCTCGGTGTCGCCCTTCATCAGGCCGAGTTCCTTGAGGCGGTCGGTCATAAGGGCGCACACTGCCATGTGCACGTCCCACCAGCGCACACCAGGACGGGCATGGCTCAAGGCCAGGTCGTGACAGTCGGCCACAATGTCGTATATTTCCTTTTGCTTGGTGGTAAACTTGCCGCTGATAGGGGTGGTGCGGGTGTGATCTGAGCAATAATTCTCATTGGTTTCGGCACCGGCATCAACCAGCAACAAGCGTCCGGCCTCGAGTGCGCGGGGCGAGGGGTAGCCATGCAATATTTCGCCATGCATCGACACAATGCTCGGAAACGACACCTGTGCGCCATAGCTTGAGGCAATGCCGTCGAGCACACCGCCAATGTACTGCTCCGTCACACCCGGACGCGCCAAGCGCATGGCTGTGGTGTGCATCTTGTAGCCAATGACCGAGGCACGTTCAAGCTCCGCAATCTCCTCCTCACTCTTGATAGAGCGCAATTTTACAACCGCCTTTATCAAGCTGAGCGAGGCACCCTCACGCTGCTGCGAGGGGTGGGTGCCGAGCAAGTCCATTATCTGTATCATGGTGTCGTGACGGTAGGGCGGCAGGTAGTGCACCTTGCGGCCGTCGGTCACTGCGTGTTCTACCATCTGGGCCAAACGTGCCATAGGGGCTGAGGCGCCCACGCCACATTCCTCGGCCATTTGGGCCACCGAGGTGACTGAACCATACCACACAATGTCGTCGATGTCTATGTCGTCGCCTATCAGCACTTCGTTGCCCGAGTCGGCATCTATCACGCCCACAAGCCCATTGCGGTGCTGGCCAAAAAAGTAAAGGAATGCACTGTCCTGACGGAACTTGTACACGTTTGAGGGATAGTTATTGGGGCTGTCGTTATTGCCAAACAGCACAATCAGGCCGCTGCCTACCAGCTCGCGCAACTTGCGGCGGCGTTCCACGTAGGTCTCTTTTGAAAATAACATATTGCTTGTTCCTTATATTATTACGCGATGACGGGGTTCTTGGTTAACGGGGTAACTGCTTAACAAGTTGGCAGGTAAGTATGTTATACACTTTACTGAAGTTTAGAACTTAGTAAGGGCGGGCTGAAATCTAAACTTCAGTAAAGCGTATAACATACTTACTTGTCAACCCGTCAACCAGTCGACTTGTCAACCCAAAAATCCGCCACCGGTTTTTAATTATAATGTGTGACATGGTGTGTCGTAATGGCACGCTTTCACTTTATTTATATGGGCAAAAGTACTGCTTTTCTTTCACAATCGCGTATCTTTGCCCTAAATAAATAATAAATAGTGTGTTTTAAGCTACAAAACCATGACATTTGACACAAATACCGGACTAGTGCTTGAGGGCGGAGGCATGCGTGGCGTGTTTACCAACGGCGTGCTCGACTATTTTCTCGACAATAATATCACCTTTAATTATGGCGTGGGCGTTTCGGCGGGAGCGTGCAATGGTCTGTCGTATCTGAGCCGGCAGCGCGGACGTGCCAAGGCGACGAATATCGACATGCTCGAAAAGCACCGCTACATTGGCATGAAGTATTTGTGGACACAGCACTGCATTCTCGACCGCAAGTTTCTGTACGACACCGTGCCCAACGAGATATTGCCTTTCGACTACGATGTCTGTTTTGCCAATCCCATGACATTTGAGATGGTCACCACCAACTGCCTTACGGGCAAGGCATGCTACCTTACGGAGCGTACCGACCCCGACCGTCTGCTCAACATTGCCAAGGCTTCGTCGTCGCTGCCCTATGTCTGCCCCATTGTGTGGATTAACCACCAGCCCATGCTCGACGGCGGCATTGCCGACTCCATACCGGTGGAACGCGCCATCAACACGGGGCACCCCTTCAACGTGGTGGTGCTCACACGCAACCGCGGCTACCGCGAAACGAGTCGCGACATCAAAATTCCGAAATATATTTACCGACGTTTCCCGCGCCTGCGTCTGTTGCTGAGCAAGCGCCATGCCATATATAATGCCCAGCTCGAACTGGTGGAGCGACTCGAGGACGAGGGCCGCATATTGTCCATCAGGCCACAACGCCCTGTCGAGGTGGGGCGTCTTGAAAACAATCTGGACAAACTTAACGCCTTGTATGAGGAGGGCTATGAGTGCGCACGAAAAGCCATGGAAAGGTTGTAACACGGGCGGCGTGAGTGCAGACGAATATTGAAGCGAGTGCAGACAAATTTGTGCAAGCGCCATTACATACAATTTACTATTGGCCATTTTGCCTGCATCTTGCACTTTTGGTGAAATATTCACTGATTTTCAAACGTTTCAGATGTGTAGGTTCTATTAAAAATCACCTACACTGCGATACCACACCTGCACTTGCCTGCACGCTGCTTGCACCCCATCTGAACACAGGTACGCACTACCACACAATCACACCACAACCACTACGCATAACGCTAACGGGAGGGCGGAATTTCTGTCAGAGCAACAGAATTTCCGTCCTCCCGTAAACGTTAAAACGCGCTCTTACAAACCAAAAAACAACCTGCCACAACCCACTAAAATATCGGTACGTACCGCTTTTTCCACCTTGTGCAAGCAACCGATTGCGCAGACGACAGTGTAGGCAAAAACCAGCACTACCTACACTACGCAACAGTATGGTTTTCAATCTGTTACACCCCAAAAGTGTAAGATGTAGGCAAGAACCCAAAAAACAACATGGTAATATTGTACCAATATGCTAATGCGGTAATATTCTTATGTTCCCGCGTTAGCGGCCAACCAAGCCACGCTACGGCGCCAGCCCTTATGTCTCTTGAGCCCCCCCGGACGATAGTCCGGGGCCGTCAGCCGCGCAGCGGCCTTATGTGTATCTCATGCAAACTTATGTTCTTATGTTCCCGCGGTAAGCGGCTAACACGAACGTTATCTTATGTTCTTATGTCCTTATGTTCTTCTGTTTTCCGCGTTAGCGGCCAACCAAGCCACGCTACGGCGCCAGTCCTTATGTCTCTTGAGGCCACCCGGACGATAGTCCGTGGCCGTCAGCCGCGCAGCGGCCTTATGTGTATCTTATGCAAACTTATGTTCTTATGTTCCCGCGGTAAGCGGCAAGCACAAACGTTATATCTTATGTCCTTATGTTCTTCTGTTTCCCGCGTTAGCAGCCAACGCACCAAGCAACAAACAAGCAATGGTACGGCGTGTCACATTACCACACTAATTGCACTTTTTCTTTCACAAATTTATCCTCTCACACTTGTTCACAAACTAATTATTTGTAAATTTGCAATCACTTGCCACTTGTGCCAATACATAGTATACAGCACAAGCCGAGCAAACAAAGGCTTTGGAGAATTTTGGAAACAATGTGCCGTGTGCTGGATAGCTTTTACACGATTGCACAAAACCATTAAATGTCACAACTATGACACACCAAACAAACAGCCGGCCGGCCGACAAATGTGGTATAACACGACCGACGCGCATACACGAACTTAATATATAATTGAAAAAACGATAGAAAGCACTCTCTAATTATGAAAATAGTCAACAAGATATTCAACTGGTACTTCGGACGCAATGCCCTACCCTATTGGTGCATCATATTGTTCGACTTAGCCGCTTGCTTCTTTGGCGGACTTTTTGTAATGTGGCTGCGACACCCCGCAAGCGAGATGATGGCCCATTGGAGCACGCTGCTGCACACCTTCCTGATGTTTGCACTGTTCAACCTCATCGGGTTCCGCACTTTCCACACCTACTCGGGCATTCTGCGCTACTCGCAGTTCATCGACCTGCTCAAGGTGATGTATGCACAAACACTGTCGCTGGTGCTGGCACTGGCTTTCAACTTTGCAGTGTGCTACTATGCGCTCGAAAGCACTTTCTACGCCATTACCGGACGCATGACCCTGGTGGTGTACATCGGCACACTGTCGCTGCTGTGCATGTCGCGCATACTGATTAAACTGTTATACGAAAGCGCATTGGTGAGCAAATCGGCCAAGAGCACACTCATCTACGGCACACGCGAAGGGGCCATTGCCCTGACAAATAACGCACGCAACAACAAACCCGTGCAATTCATGATAGAGGGATACATCAACGATGACGACAAGGACATGCGCACCCGCCTCATGGGCAAGCGCATCTACTCTGCGCACAACAACCTGCCAGCTGTCGTACGCAACAAGCAAATCAAAGCGGTGCTCATCAGTCCGCTCAAACACGACGACTTTGTCAACAACAAACAGCTGCAAGACCTGCTCATCAACGCTGGCGTAAAGATATACATCACGCAAAACGCACGCGAATGGAACAAGCACAAGGACTCTAAGGGCAATGTGCAGGTGTGCGAGGTGAGCATCGAGGACCTCCTGCCACGCGACGAAATACAGGTGGACATGGAGAGCGTGGGCGCACTGCTCAGCGGCAAAAAGGTGCTCATCACGGGCTCGGCAGGCAGCATAGGCTCTGAAATGGTACGACAAATAGCCGTGTACAAACCAGCCGAAATGATGCTCATCGACCAGGCCGAAACGCCACAACACGACATACGCCTGATGATGAAGAACAAATACCCCGATTTGGTGGCTCACACCGTGGTAACAAGCATCTGCAAGGAGGACCGCATGGAGGAGATTTTCAACCAGTTCCGCCCCGACTACGTGTTCCACGCAGCAGCCTACAAGCATGTGCCCATGATGGAGGACAACCCCAGCGAGAGCGTGCAGAACAACGTGTGGGGCACCAAGGTGATAGCCGACTTGAGCGTGAAATATGGCGTGAAAAAGTTTGTCATGATCTCGACAGACAAGGCTGTGAACCCTACCAACGTGATGGGCTGCTCAAAGCGCATTTGCGAAATATACGTGCAGAGCCTTGACAAGGCCATCAAGGACGGCAAAATAAAGGGTGTCACCCAATTTGTCACCACACGCTTTGGCAATGTGCTCGGCTCGAATGGTTCGGTCATTCCCCTCTTCCGCAAGCAGTTGGCTGCCGGCGGACCGCTCACGGTGACGCACCCCAAAATCATACGTTACTTCATGCTCATACCCGAGGCTTGCGAACTGGTGCTCGAGGCTGGCACACACGGCAAGGGCGGCGAGATATTTGTGTTCGACATGGGCGAACCTGTGCGCATTGCCGACCTGGCACAGCGCATGATAAAGCTGAGCGGTGCCACCAATGTGGAGATAAAGTACACTGGTCTGCGCGAGGGCGAGAAACTCTACGAGGAGGTGCTCAACGAGAATGAGAACACGCTGCCGTCGTTCCACCCCAAAATACGCATTGCCATGGTGCGCAACTACGAGTACGACGAGGCTGAGCGCGAGCTTGAGGAGTTGCGCGACATTGCCGCCCGCTACAACGACATGGACACCGTGCGCAAAATGAAACAAATCGTGCCCGAATATGTAAGCAAGCACTCACGCTACGAGGTGCTGGACGAGCAAACCAATAAATAGCCGCCATCAACATGGCGGTGGGTAAAAACAAATTATTGCAGTCCACTGAAACGTAAACAGGCGAACGGCCCCAAGCGCGAAACGCTGCCACTAAACACAAGCACTAAGCGCAAGCACCAAACGCAAGCACTAAACGCAAGCACCAAACGCAAGCACCAAACGCAAGCACCAAACGCAAGCTCTAATGGGGGCGACGCGTCTCGCGTCGGTGAAAATGCCATGTGCATACACTAAATAAAGGCTCACAAACAGCACTAATTACATGTCTGTTTGTGAGCCTTTGCCTTAGTTTCCGACGCGAGACGCGTCGCCCCCAATAGAGGTAGCGTTTTCTATCAGATTGACAGGTTAAAAAGCGGATT
>UMKZ01038101.1_pt1 | contig 17300 bp, 8 predicted proteins | sample 1966441 | NCBI WGS metagenome assembly UMKZ01 (sample SAMEA4836189, study PRJEB28245) | human gut metagenome | biome: gut microbiome; material: fecal sample | place: Denmark | collected 2008
AACTGGCAAAGAATCCGCTGAATGATTATCTTCTGGCAGGGAAGAAATCTGCATTGAAAGATAGTCGCTGCGTTTACAAAGAATGCCTGTATACCATGCTGGATGCTGTGCAGCAGAGTGAAATCTATCCGTATCTCCGCGACCGCGATGTGGATGCAGATGAAGCGGAAAAGGAACTTCGGAACAAAATCGACGAACTGTTAGAGCAGAATGCGGAAACTGCCCCGCTGTATCTGGAAGCCAGCGAGAACTGGGAGAACTTCAAAGACTGGCTGGTAGAAGATATTTTCCAGCGCACTTATCAGGATATGATGCCGGATTCCCGCGATGCGGTTGCCCTTTACCAGAATGACATTCATGCGCCCCGATGGGTGCGTGGCATGATGGTAGATGCGGCTGTGCAGGGAATTAAGACAGTGCCGGAGAAGAAGCAAGAAGAAAAACAGGAAACTCCGTCTGAACCGAAACTGAAAGCCTACTACCGTTCAACTTCACAGATGGAGGACGGTTATGTGGAGCGTATTGCCATTCTGCAATATCCGAACGGCAAGTACTATAACCACTACGGTTTTGATGATGTTAGGGGCGAGGGTGCAGGGAGCGCAGGCCCGTTTGACACGCTGGAAGATGCAAAGCGGACGCTGAAAGCACATCGTCCGGATGCGGAGGAAGGCTTATCACCATTGTCTGCTGAAGCAGAAAATGAGTATCATGCGCTGAAAGAACGATACCCGGACGCACTGGTTGGCTTTGAGCAGAATGGATTTTTTGAATTTTATGGTGATGATGCCAAACGGGTGACGGAGCTAATCGACACAAAAATGCTTCGGAAGGAAACTGCATCAGGAAAAATTCCAGTGACAGGATTCCCTCGTGAGCAGTGGGCGCATTTTGGCAAGGAACTCTGGAAATGTGGTGAGAGTGTTTATCTCTCCGGTCAAGGGGAAGATGGAACGCACCATGAAACCAAATATCTACGTTGGGAAGAATATCTTCCCCGAAACGCAGATGTTGAGATTGACGGTAGAGAATTTCGTGTGGATTCGGTCGATTTCAAGAATAGGACTGTTAGCCTGCAGGACATGACTCTTGCAAAAGAAGCACGGTATCCAATTTTCCGTACAGAGCCGCTTGAGTATGTACGTCACCTGTATGAAATGGGTGATACGGAATATCATAACGACATTGAGCGAAAAGTCTTTGAATCCCTGGACAAAGCGCAGGTAGCTTATGAGGACTTTACCCCAGAACAGATGGATGTAATCTATGCTGTTGCGGAGAATGGCGGCAGTCTGGAAGAATTGCTGAATCCTGAATTTAGCCCGGAACAGATGCAGCTTATCGCAGATGTGCAGACCCGGACAGATGCTATCCATCGTTCGGCGGCAGATGATGCCGTTAAGCCCCTTACCAGCAAGCCTATGACCCCGGAAGAGGTCAACCAGGCACGGAAAGAGAAAAATCTGCCGCTGGACACGGATACCGCGCAGAAGCCGCCTGCACAGCCAAACCAGAAGCCTATCAATTTCCACATCACAGACGATGATCTTGGCGCAGGAGGAGCCAAGACAAAATTCAAAGCAAACATCGAAGCCATCCGACTGCTGCAAACGCTGGATGCCGAACAGCGGCAGGCAACCGCCGAAGAACAGGAAGTTTTATCCCGGTATGTCGGCTGGGGCGGTATTCCGCAGGCATTTGATGAGAAGAATGCGGACTGGGCAAAGGAGTATGCGGAACTGAAATCTCTGCTCCCGGCAGATGAATACAGTGAAGCGCGGGCATCTACGCTGAATGCTTTCTACACTTCGCCTACGGTTATCAAGGCAATGTATGAAGCCCTCTCCAATATGGGTCTGAGCAAAGGCAATGTGCTGGAACCGTCCTGTGGTGTCGGCAACTTCATGGGTCTTGTACCTGAAAGCATAGAGAACATCAAGATGTATGGTGTGGAGTTGGATAGCGTATCAGGACGCATTGCACAGCAGCTTTATCAGAAGAACAAAATTGCCGTGCAGGGCTTTGAAACGATGCAGTTCCCGGACAGTTTCTTTGATTGCGTGGTGGGCAACGTGCCGTTCGGCAATTACAAAGTGCCGGATAAACGGTATGACCGCCATAATTTCCTCATCCACGATTACTTTATTGCAAAAAGTCTGGACCTTGTTCGTCCGGGCGGTGTGGTGGCGGTAGTCACTTCCAGCGGTACGATGGACAAAAAGGATTCCTCTGTCCGAGAGTATCTTGCCAACCGTGCTGATCTGGTCGGCGCAATTCGCCTGCCAAACAATGCGTTCCAGCGCAATGCAAACACAAGTGTTGTAGCTGACATTTTGTTTCTGCAAAAGCGTGACCGGGCGGCAGTGGAGCGGGCAGAGTGGGTAGACCTTGGCACAACGCCGGAGGGATACCCCATCAACCAGTATTTTGCGCAGCATCCTGAAATGGTGCTGGGTAAAATCACGACTGAAAGTACACAGTACGGAAAGCAGGAAACCACGGTCAAACCCATTGAGGGCGCAGACCTTGCACAGCAGTTGAAAGCAGCCGTTGAGAACATCCATGCGGAAATCACAGAGCCGGAAATCACGGACGATGAACTTGACCAGAACGCAGAACCGCTCCCGGCAGACCCGAACGTGAAGAATTTCAGTTACACCAACGTGGACGGACAGGTTTATTACCGTGAAAACTCTTACATGAACAAGGTTGACCTGCCTGCGGTCACGGCAGAGCGTGTGCTGGGGATGATCGCCCTGCGGGAAACCACACAGAAATTGCTGGACTGCCAGTTGCACGATGGTACGGATGCCGAAGTGGAACTGCTGCAAGGAAAGCTGAAAGACCAGTATAAGCGGTTCACAGCGCAGTACGGTCTTATCAACAACACCGCCAACAAACGGGCATTCCGGCAGGACGGCAGCTATTGTCTGCTGGCATCTCTTGAGATTCTGGACGAGGATAAAAACCTCAAGCGGCTGGCAGATATTTTTACCAAGCGCACCATTCGCAAGCCGGAACCTGTGACCTCTGTGGATACGCCGAGTGAAGCCCTGGCACTCTCCATCGGAGAAAAAGCAAAGGTTGATGTTCCGTTTATGGCAGAACTTTGCGGAAAGACAGAACAGGAAGTGACCGAAGAACTGGCAGGTGTTATCTTCCGCAATCCTGTCACACAGGCATGGGTGACGGCAGACGAATATCTGTCCGGCAATGTCCGGGAAAAGCTGGCAACGGCAGAAACCTTTGCTGCAAACCACCCAGAGTATCAGGTCAATGTCGAGTATCTCAAGCGGGTACAGCCGAAAGACTTGAACGCTTCGGAGATTGAAGTGCGGCTGGGTGCAAACTGGATCAAGGCAGAGTACATTACAGACTTCATGGAGCAGGTGTTCAAAACGCCGAGTTACTATATCGGAAATTCCATCAAGGCAACCTATTCGGAGATCAGCGGCGCATGGAACATCAGCGGCAAATCGCTTGACCGGAGTAATCCCCGCGTGACGAACACCTATGGCACAATGCGGGTCAACGGCTATCGACTGCTGGAAGATGCACTGAATCTCCGGGATACCAAAATTTACGATACCGTCTATGAGGATGGAAAAGAAAGGAGAGTGCTGAACAAAAAGGAAACCATGCTGGCGCAGCAGGCACAGGAAGCGATTCGGGATGCGTTCAAGCAGTGGATTTTCAAGGATTTAGAGCGCAGAGAGGAACTTTGCAAGGTCTACAATGAGCGGTTCAATGCGATTCGCCCCCGTGAATACGATGGCAGTCACATCAAGTTTGTGGGCATGACCCCGGAAATCAGCCTGATGCCGCACCAGAAAAATGCAGTGGCGCATATCCTGTATGGCAATAATACGCTGTTGGCGCATTGTGTTGGTGCAGGCAAGACCTTCCAGATGATCGCTGCCGGCATGGAAAGCCGCCGTCTGGGTCTGGCACAGAAGAATCTCTACGTTGTGCCGAACCATCTGACGGAACAGTGGGGCGCAGACTTCCTGCGGCTGTATCCGAATGCCAATGTGCTTGTGGCAACGAAAAAGGACTTCGAGCCATCCAACCGGAAAAAGTTCTGTTCCCGGATTGCTACGGGCGATTATGATGCCATCATTATCGGACATTCGCAGTTTGAGCGGATTCCGCTTTCCCCGGAACGGCAGAAATCCATGATTGAGCGGCAGATTCAGGACATTACCTTTGCGATTGCAGAAGCAAAATCAGAGGATGATGGTAAGAGTTTCACGGTCAAGCAGATGGAGAAAACAAAGAAAAACTTGCAGGCAAAGCTCCAGAAGCTGAACGACCAGAGCCGCAAGGACGATGTGGTTACATTTGAGCAGCTTGGTGTTGACCGCCTGTTTGTGGATGAGAGCCATTTCTATAAAAATATGTTCCTCTACACAAAAATGCGGAATATCGCTGGTATTGCTCAGACCGATGCGCAGAAATCCTCGGATATGTTTGCAAAGTGCCAGTATCTTGATGAGATCACTGGCGGCAAGGGTGTGACCTTTGCAACAGGTACACCCGTATCGAACAGCATGGTGGAGCTGTATACCATCATGCGTTACTTGCAGTATGACACCTTGCAGAAACTTCATCTTGGACACTTTGATAGCTGGGCGGCTTCGTTTGGCGAAACCGTTACGGCGATTGAACTGTCCCCAGAGGGAACGGGCTACCGTGCAAAGACGCGGTTCGCCCGCTTTTTCAACCTCCCTGAATTGATCTCACTGTTCAAGGAGTCCGCAGACGTACAGACGGCGGATATGCTGAATCTGCCTGTGCCGGAAGCAGAGTACATCAATGAGGTGCTGAAACCCAGCGAAACGCAGCAAGAAATGGTGAGTAGCTTTGCCGACCGCGCAGAGCAGGTGCGAAACGGCAATGTCAATCCCAAAATTGACAATATGCTCAAGATCACGAACGATGGCAGAAAGTTGGCCTTGGATCAGCGGCTTATCAATGACCTGCTCCCGGATGAGCCGGAAAGTAAGGTCAATCTCTGCGTGGAGAATGCCTATCAGGTATGGGAAGAATCCACGCCCGACAAATCCACCCAGTTGATCTTCTGTGATTTATCGACCCCGAAAGCAGACGGAACATTCAATGTGTACGATGATGTTCGGGAAAAACTGGTGGCAAAGGGAATCCCCCGTGAGGAGATTGCCTTCATCCATGAGGCAAATACCGAAACCAAAAAGGCAGAACTGTTTGCAAAGGTGCGTTCCGGTCAGGTGCGTATCCTGCTTGGTTCGACTCCGAAACTTGGTGCTGGTACGAACATTCAGGACAGGCTGATTGCCCTGCATCATCTGGATTGCCCGTGGAAACCCTCTGACCTGGAACAGCAGGAAGGACGCATTCTTCGTCAGGGAAACCGCAACCAGAAAGTGAAGATTTTCCGTTACGTCACAGAGAATACGTTCGATTCGTATATGTGGCAAATTCTGGAAAATAAGCAGAAGTTCATCTCGCAAATCATGACCTCGAAATCTCCTGTCCGTGCCTGTGATGATGTGGACGATACCGCACTGACCTATGCAGAAATCAAAGCATTGGCCACGGGAAATCCCTACATCAAGGAAAAGATGGATTTGGATATTCAGGTCAGCAAGCTGAAGCTGATGCGGGCCAACCACACCAGCCAGATTTACAGTCTGGAATCGGATATTGCACGGCGGTATCCGGCAGAAATCACGGCAGCGAAAGAGCGCATAGCAGGTCTGAAAGCTGACCTTGCAGTGGCAAAGCCGTTGCTGGAACAGGATAAGGAACAGTTCTCCATCACGGTGGAGGACAGGGTTTATACCGACCGCAAGGAAGCAGGCTCAGCAATCCTTGCAGCCTGCGCCGCAATGAAGATCGCTAAGACAGAGGGGCAAATCGCAGATTTGGGAGGGTTTGCAATCAGTTCCCGGTTTGATGCGTTCGCCCAGACATTCAAGCTGACCATCAAGCGGCAGAACAGTTATACGATTGAACTTGGCAGTGATCCGGCTGGCAATATCCAGCGTATTCTCAATGCGCTGGCATCTATCGAAAAGACACTGCCGCAGGTGGAGCGCAGATTGGAAACCTTACAGCAGCAGTTGGCAGAAGCAAAGGAAGAAGTGCAGCGTCCGTTCCCGCAGGAGGCGGAATTAAACGAAAAATCAGCACGGCTTGCAGAATTGAATGCCCTGCTGGATATGGACGAAAAGGGGGATGATGCGGCTCTTGGCATGGATGAGGAAGTAACGGATAGCGAACTTCCTGCGCCGAAACGTGAGATTGAGTGGAGTGCAGACAGCGTAAAACGTTCGTCGATCCTTGCACAGCTTCACGAAAAGCAGGCAGAACGCATGGCAGAGCCGAAACCGCAGAAAAAGAAAAGTCACGATATGGAACTGTAACTGAGAATGCCCCGTCAGATCTCCGAAAGGGAATCTGATGGGGCAGATTTTGTAAAGGAGGGCATGAATGGCAGATAAGCGGGCAGATCAGCTCAAAGAAATCACGGAACGGTTAGAGCAGGGCGTAAAGGACATTTTTACTTCGGAAATGTATACGAAGTACCTGCTTACAATGTCGAAATTCCACAATTACAGCTTCAATAATACGCTGCTGATCGCAATGCAGCGTCCAGATGCTACGTTGGTGGCTGGGTACAATGCCTGGAAAAATAAGTTTAACCGCTATGTGAAAAAGGGCGAAAAGGGTATTCAGATCATCGCGCCTGCTCCGGTAAAGGAACGGGAAGAGCGCGAGAAAATCGACAAGGACACCGGGCTTACGGTGCTGAATGAGAACGGGGAGCCGGAAATCGAAGTGGTTGAGAGAGTGATCCCCCGATTCCGTGTGACAACAGTTTTCGATTATGCCCAGACAGACGGGGAACCACTGCCCACACTGGAAGTAAATGAACTGACTGCCCGTGTCAAGGATTATACCCTGCTGAAAGAGGCAATCGAACAGGTATCTCCTGTGCCGATTCGTTTTGGAGAAATCGAGGGCAGCGCAAAAGGCTATTACAGCCACATGGACAAAGAAATCTGTGTTCGTACCGATATGGGCGAAAGCCAGACCATCAAGACGATGATTCATGAGGTTGCCCATGCCATGTTGCATGACAGTGACCAGATGAAACAGCGCGGCGAGGAAAAAGACCAGCTCACCAAAGAAACAGAAGCGGAAAGCATTGCATTTACGGTTTGTTCTGCACTTGGCATTGATACTTCGGACTACTCATTTCCGTATGTGGCAAGCTGGGCAAGCGGCAAGGAATTAAAAGAATTGAAAGATTCGATGGATACGATTCGATTAACCGCCGCTGATTTTCTTGAAAAGTTGGAAACGGCAGTGGCAGAAAGGAGCGTGGAGCGCATGACGGCGATGGAATATGCTGAAAAGCTGATTGCGGACAAGGAACAGGATAAAACCATTTTTGACAGCAGCCAGCGAAATCTCATCGTGAATTTTGCTTACAAGCTGGATGACCGGGCGGCAACGGAAGAACTTGCCAACAATCTGGCTGCTGCGGTTGCGGCAGAAAATACGGAAGAAGTCAATCGCCTGATGCGGGAAACGGAAGAGAAAATCGAAAATCTGCCGGATGGAATGATTGGTCTTTCGGAAATGCACGAATACGGGTATCTGAAAGATGATGTTCTGCCGCTGACAAAGGAAGGCGCACGGGAGTGGCATCGGCTGGGCGAACGGATTTATCCGCTGTTTCAGGATGGCACGGTAGGTGATTTCGCCAGTCAGGAAGAGATCGAACAGCATGATGGCATTTTCGGAATCAAGGCTGACGCATGGAGTGCGATTTTGCTGGAAAAGAACGAAGAGTATCTGGAAGATGAATATGCCCGCCCGGATGAAGCACTGGCGGTGATAAGCCGGGAGCAGGCTCTGCGGCTATTTGATGAGGGCAAGCAGATTTATCTTATCCGTATCAGCCCGTGGCCAGTTCTTGTTACAGGGCGTGAAGAAATCGAGCGTGGAAGTGACTATTTCCAGATTGCCAAGGAAGATTTGGAAAAGGACAAGCAGAAAGCAATGGAAAACAGCGAGAAAGCACCCGTTGAAAAGCTGGCGGCAGACCTTGATGATTTCGTCTTTGACTTCGATTTTTACCACTATAAGGACAGCGTGGAAGATCGGGAGCAGGCGGTTGAAGCACTGAAAGAACAGATTCTGGCTGGGGATGTTCAGCCAATCAGGGAATGGCTGAAAGCCGCAGTGGAGGAATCAGAGGGAGAGTCCGCAGAAAAGGCGGCAGAGCTGATAACCCGGCTGGATGAGTTGGTCAAGGAGCAGAAGTTGCTTTCCGGCAATGAAAAGCAGTTTGGCATCTACCAGATCACTGCCCGTGACTCGGAACATGACTACCGCTTTATGAATCTGGACTTTGTAAAGCGACACGGGTTGGAAGTAAACCGTGCAGACTATGAACTGGTCTATACCGCGCCTCTTGCAGAAAAAGATACGCTGGAAGCCATTTACGAACGCTTCAATATCCAGCGTCCAGCGGATTTTACAGGGCATTCGCTTTCCGTCAGTGATGTTGTGGTGCTGAACGATGGCAAGTCGATCAAATCCTGCTATGTTGACAGCATCGGCTTTGCAGAACTGCCGGATTTTTTCAAGGAAAGGAAGATTGATTTACAGAAAGAAACGATTCTGGATGAACAGTTGCAGGAAATTGAAATCTTTGATAAGCCCGGTCTTTTCAGCAACGGCAGACTGCGGGATGAAGATGTACCGGAGGGGGTGTACCGCTATGACCTGCGTGGGTCGGACTATGATCCGGGACAGCCGATTCTGGTGGAGAAAACGGTAATTGTAAACCATGCGGCATCCGTCCTGATGGCAGAAGAACTTGACCTTGGTGCAGATGGTCGGCTGGAACTGGGCGAAGAAGGTCTGAATTTCACGGGTAGATTGCTGACCGTCCGGGAGTTTATGAAAGAGCAGGAAGAGAAAAGCAATGGACTGATCCATGGTGACTCCTACAACATTACGGTCGAGGGTCATATTGGCACATGGTATGCGATTGATGAAACGGAGGTCGGCGGCGAGAAATTTTTCCTGCTGGAGCATGAGGAATACGGGGATGAAGCTGCCTGCGTTGCGGTCAATGAACAGGGAAAACTGGTGGCAGAAGATTTGTGGAATGGCTTTGATGAGGATTTCCAGGATGCCGTAAAGGAATATTTTGCAGAAAAGAATCCGGTGTTCTCAAAAGAAGAACAGGCTGTGCCTGTGGCAGAGGAAAGCCGCACGGATAATTCAGATGTTCCGGTCTATTACGAATCTTTCAGCTATGCGGCAGAGAATGGTGAGGTGGATTTGTACCGCATTTCCAGACAGCTCAATGAAGAGTGCAGAAACGCCATTGAAGAAGCGATTGCAGACAATTTTGACGGAATGCACCTTGCAGATGATGCCACAAAATCCGTTGTTGAACAGTTCGGCATGGAGCGCATGGGCTATATTCTGGCGTACACACTGAATTATAACAACCACGACGGACGGTATTCGCACAGTAATAAGGAATGGGCAGACACAACCTGCAAGGGAGAGCGTGGCAGCAATATCCGCACCGACTGGATCGTGCGCAGTCACCCGGCTGTGCTGAACGGGTTTGTGGATATGTACCGCAAAGAACTTGCGGCTGAGCAGCAGCGGGAGCCGGAAAAGCCGTTTGTGCAGCAGTTCTATGTTGTGACGAATTTGCATACTAATCCGATGCAAATTGAGAAGTTCGGGAATCTCGATGATGCAATGTCCTGCTATCAGCAGGTTCCGAATTTTCATCTGAAAGCCCTTGGTGTAGAGAAAACGCCTGACCCACTTCCGGGCAGTCTGGATATTGTGCAGTGCAAGAACGGTATTGATACGATCGTTGAGGATTACAAGAAAGTTCCGGGCTGGGATAATCCGTACATCCAGAACCATGTGGTCGCACTGGTGGCAGAAGCGTTGAAAGTGCAGGATGTGGCGGGAGCCTATGAGATCAATGATGGCTATTTTCACATCCAGACCAGCGAGGATGGCTACGACTATACCTTATATAATAAGGACTTCACGGTAATGGACGGCGGTATCATCGAAGTGGATGGATACAGACCCGTGCAGGAAGTGATGGAAGAAGTTCTGGCAGAACATGGACACAGCGTTTCTGAGTGTGGTGTGATTAGTGCCGAGTATCTTCAGGAACAGTCATACCGCGCAGAAACACAGCGGGCAGAAGCAATGAAAGAAAAGCTGGCGGCAGAGAAGCCTGCGCCGGAAGCAAACATCAGCTTTTATGTGGCAGAGTGTGCGGAGTTCCCGGTGATGGGGGAGTTCCATGACAATCTGACATTGGAACAGGCATTGGAAGTCTACGATAAGATTCCGGTGGAGCGGATGAACGGAATCAAGAGCATTGGCTTTTCTCTTGAGGATGGAAGCATCTATTCGGGAATGTTTGACCTGATGGTAGGCGGAGAAGTGCAGGCAGAGGTCGTCAACCATATCCAGCATTATCGGGAAAGCCCGTTGGTGCAGAAAGCAATTTCGGATATGAAAACGCTTTTAGAAAAGCGGCAGGCAAGTAAGGAGTTGGAGGAACGCCCCAACACCCGGCAGTCTGTTCGTGAAGCGTTGAAGAATCGCAAAAAGGCGCAGGAGCAGCAGTCCAATCAGGAACAGGCAAAACCGAAGAAGGCAAAGAAGAAAGGAGAAATGGAACTGTGAGCAAGGTGCATTTTGATGAGAACGAACTGATGATTATGGCAATGTTTGAACAGGACACGGCTGAAAACACGAAGAAGGAACTGGAAGAAGTTCTTCCCTATGTTGCAGATGATATGGCAGTCAGGCTGCTGGTGGAGCAGGTGATTTCTAAAATGGAGAATCTGCCGGATGAGCAGTTCAAGAATCTGGAACTGGATTTGTACAGACCGGATGCCCCGGAAGAGGAAAAAGCGTGATGAGTGCTAATCTTTTTATGATTTACCAGATCAATGATTTGGAAAAGAGCCGGGACTATCGCTGCCGCCCATATGAATACCAGATTGAAAACAGCTTCATGGTGACAAGTGAGAACTATGTTCTGGGCTATAAGGCATCTCTGATTCAAGGCGTTACACCAGGGCAGATTCGGGAGCGCATGGAAAAGCTGAATCCTGATAGATTCAGAGTCCGAAAATTCGGTGTCAGTGATGTGATCGTAACATCCATTGGCGGCAAAACGCAGTCCTATTATGTGAATCCAAAGGAACTTATCAAGTTCAATGGTTTTTTCACGAAGTTGCCAAATGGCGAGTACCTGCTTCTGAACGAGGAAGGCTATCAGGTTGAGGGGCAGAAAGGAACGTGGACGGTAACGGATGAGAAAACCATAGACGAGCAACGCTTTGTTCTGATGGTGAATGACCAGAAACCGGACTTGCTGCCTAGCATTGTAGTACAGTCGGATGGGAAATTCATAACATCGACTTCCAGTGGATTTGACAATGCGACTGTCCGAAAAGTCCGGGAGCTGCTTCACCATGAAAAGTTTTTGGAAAATGGCACGGCAGAAAGAGCAAGGGAGTCTGGCACAGAGCAGAACTACAACATGATAGACGGCTGCGTGAACAATGTGCCTAAGAAGCCCAGAGTGATTGGCGGCAGGGTGTCTGTTCTGGATCGCCTGCATATCAAACAGGCGGAAAGAGCGCGAAAGGACAATGCGCAGGTTCAGCAGCAGGAACGAACACGCAAGAACTGATAATCCGTAATGAGAGAAAGGTGGCTTCCCTAAAAAGGAAGCTGCCTTTTTTCAATTGCCTACAATAGCGGGCTTGATATTTCAGAGAAAAGTGGGTACAATGATAACAGAATAGAAAACTCGATACACGATGTTGTGACAGGAGGAAAGTATGGAAACTTTATATGAATACCTATTAGATAACTATAAAGAAAATGAGCCGATTTTCCTTGCAGACCTTCAAGTTGATGGAATGACCCGCACGAATGTCCGGCAGCAAATCAAGAAGTTGACAGATACAGGTAAAGTAAAACGCTTTGATAATGGAATTTACTTTTTACCCAAAAAGACAATCTTTAAGTCCGGCTCACAGCTTGCACCGGAAAAAGTTCTGGAATGTAAGTATCTGCGAGATAAAGATGAACGCTGTGGCTATGTGAGCGGCCTGATGTTCTTTAACCAGATGGGGCTTACTATGCAGGTCCCTATGATGTATGAGGTTGTGTCGAACAAGGCAACAAATGATTATCGAGAAACCTCTCTGGCGAAATCCCGCGTGATCGTGCGAAAGCCGAAAGTGCCTGTAACAGAGAAAAATTATAAAGCACTTCAATTTTTGGATATGCTGAAAGATGTAGATGTATATTCGGAAGTGACGGGAAAGCCGTTGCAGGATCGACTGTACCGTTATATGGATGATGCAAACTTGAGCATTTCGGAGATGGAACCGTACTTTGCTTATTATCCTGATAAGCTATATAAAAATCTGGTGGAAACGAGGGTGATTTACAAGGACATGGAAGAGGAGATACTGCTGGAGAAAAAAAAGAGGGATGGCTTATAAAAAGCTATCCCTCTTTTGACGGCCAGTCGGTTTGAGCATCGTAGAGAGGCTTGACTGGATCTGTCCTAGTATTATATGCGGAAGAATCAGACGTGATTCCTCCAGTCGGAAGGTAAATGCAATTTTCCGAGGTCAATATCGCGCTGATACTTGTTTAGAAGTGCATCAAAGCTAGTGATAAAATCGTTCCATTCGTCATCGGATGGACGTAAATATTTCATGGCGAGCAAGAAATGATAAAGACCACAATAGCGTGGAGCCGGATTTTGCTGATCGACACTTAATAGCTTGGGCTTTGTCGTAAGGGAACGATTATATATTCTGGAGTTGTGAGCGCAAATGTTCCGCAGAACAACAACAGCATGAATCCAGGATGAGAACATCTCAAGGCTTGGAGTGGCAAGGTTACCTTTTGCAGAAGTGTATTTATAAAACTGGGCCAGACTGGGATATACAGAATCTGTGCCTGTTGAAAGATTCTTGATATACTTGGAAAGCGTTCCAAAAGACATTACTTCAACAGCAGCCCAAAGGGGAATCTGCCCATCATGGTTGTCATAATTGTGGGTGATAAATACATCTGTTGAACGTGCAATTTCTGATGAAATGGATGCAGTGTTTCGCCAAAATATCGCTTTATCCTTGAAGATAGAAGGGTCAAGGTAAATCAGCGCATCATTTTTCTGCAGGAGAGCTTCGCAAAATCTGGAACGAAGAGCAACTTCTATTTTACAGGTCATGCCAAATAGTAAAGAGCGCAACTCCATGTCAAAGTTGTAGATGTGACAAATGGTGTCGAACGTGACATTTGGTATGTATTTTTTAGTGGCGTTATCATAGAGATGAAAACTATATCCGCGCAGACGATAAAATCCAATCTCATTTAAAGCCGTTTCTACTTTCTGGTCATCAGTTATTACTAGACCAGCATCTTTGTACTTTTGAATCAGAGCAGCAGTCTGATATATATTCTTTGGATAGGGTTTCATTTGTACAATCCTCATAAAATGAAAAGGCCCGCCGGTTTGAGCATCGTAGAGAGGCTTGGCGGGATCTGTTGACTAGTATTTTATCACTAAAATGAGGGCTTGTCAATCACTTTCTTTATGTCATGCGGAATTTTTTCTTTTTTATATATCTGAAGCAATGTAATAAGATGCGTCAGCAATGTAACAAGACGCGTCTGCCGGAAGGTTATAGCGTGAATTCACGCGTGGCGTGCTTTTGTACGGAGGGTTGATTCAAGATGTTTTCGACATTTGAACAGACAGTTTGTAATTCACGGTGGTAGTCTTTGAAATACTGGTAAGTTTCATATTGTGCGCTCTTCTGCTGTACCAGAAGTTCTTTTTCAGAACGCAGGTCTTTCATGGTTGGAAGTTTCCCGTCTTGTGAATTTTGCTTTAGAAATTGCAACGCTTCTTCATATTTGGCAATCTCATCTGCATAGTTCTGTCGGAAATCCTTTTTGTTGGTGGATTTCAGAAAATCAGCGTAGACCGATTTTGTAGAAAGATACTGTCCCAGATAATGAATCTGTTCGTTCACTTTTTTCAGTTTGGCTTCAGTGAGCTTGGCATCGCTGCGGGCTTTTGCCATTTTGGACTGAATTGTATCTGTGGTATCTTGCAATTTTTCCTGAGTATCATACCTATGCTCCTGAATGTAGGCAACCGTTTTAGCCATTTGCTGTAAATTGCTGATTTTTACTTTCTGGGCATAGGCTCGGCTTTGCTGGGCCTTAATGCAATTCTGCAAATCAACCACAAGACGCAGGTCAGATTTGATGAACAGAATGGTGATAGGATCATCCTGCACCCATTGCGCCTGATTCTGTTCAGCGGCGAGTGCATTTTCTTCAAAGAGCTGCAAAAGGTATTCTCGGTCGTAATGACTTCCCAGCTTTCTGGCAGAGATGAATTTCTGTCGGTCAGAGGGAAGATAACTGAATCGCCCTCTATGGTCTTTAACCTGTATTCCGTATTCTGCTTTGAGTAGCCGCTGAAATTCTTCAAAAGATTTCGCACGTTCCGCAATGTCGTTGATGGCATTGCGGATTTTTTCTTTGTTGGTTTCAAATTTTGTTTTCATGGGTGCGATGCCTTCTGCCATAATCTCCATGTTGGCCATATCAAGATTTAGCTGTCCTCTGCGCTGGGCATGATATTCCTGCTGTGTGATTTTTTCTGCGGCAGGAGAGAGCAGATCGACCTGATACAATCCCTCGCGTTGGCAGATGTCCATAAGAGAACCTTGTAAATGACGGAGATACTCTTTTGTCAGATGGTGCTTATATCCGGCCTTGCAGTCGATGGCACGTTCAGTATAAAGCTGAGAGGCTATATCTTCTTTTCGTAGGCTGTTGATAATGATATGGGTATGGATATTACCGGAGTTGTTGCTGCCGTCTGTATGAGTGCAGACAAGTGCCTGATGCCCAGGAAAATTTGCTTTGGCATATTCCATGCCAATAGCTTGTGCTTGTTCCCCGGTCAAACTATGATCGGCAACATCCATGGGATCGTGGCTGATAATGTAATGGTGGCATTTGATTTCATCATATCTTTGATTTTTATGGTATTGCTGGTTGAGCAATTCACACTCAAGATCGAATGCTTCAGGATTGCAGTTCAATCCATCAAAATAAAACTCATCCCGGAGCATGGAATTGCCGTTTTCATCAAGGATGGGAACGAGGTGAAACTCATCATGCTGGTATTTCAAGTAATCAATAACAGCACCATAGTCAGCGTTTTTTACTGCGAAGTGTTTTAGGATTGCCATAGATTCCTCCCAAGTGAACAATTTCTCGACGAAGTTCCCGAACCTCTGTGATGCACTTTTTAATTTCGTCTACGATACTGACGGTGATTTTTCCACCACTGTGCAGATAGCGGGTAATCTGATTCAGATTGTTTCCGATGCCAGCAGCGATTGTGACTAGCTGATGTATTTCTGACGTGTCCGCAACGATGTAATGAGTGCTTGCTGGTGCTTCCTTGAGAATACACTTTCGGATATATGTGCTGGTGGGTAGTCCTGCACTTTCAGCGTAGCCGGATACGATTTCATATTCCATCTCGCTGCAACGGATATGAATATCGTGGGTTCTCTGAATGGGCTGCTTGTTTTTTGGTCTTGCCATAGTGGTATCCTCCTGATTTTTTGAGAAAAGATTTATCCCGACAAGCCATAGGCGGTCGGCTGCGACCACTTTAGTGGAAGCCAGACAGCCAAAATCTGTGATTTTGCGCGTGCCGTGGGAATGGGGAACGGAATCCCCATCAAGATTGCCAGAGAACAAAAATCCCGAAAGGGAGTTTTTGGTCTACGCAGGCGAATCTTGCGCTACTTACGGTGGAAGCCGTTGCCTTACGCATTTTTCGGGTTCTTCTATCTTTAGAATCGGGCGGAGCGTGTTTCGCAAGGTGTTTTTGAAAAAAATCAAAAAAATTTTTGAAATACCTTGCGAAATGACCTTTCTCCAATTCTATAAGTGAAAGAGGCTGACACACCACCCCAAAAACAGAAAGGAATGAGTGAATGACCGAAACAACTGCACGAACCTATCACACCATGGAAAGCCTGCGCCAGATGGCACAGACCGATCTCCGTAATGTGAACCGCAAGGAACTGGTAGACATCAACGAAGTGGAAATTAGAAAAGACTTGTCGCAGCGGGAGCGGATGGTCGATTTCATTTCGCAGATCAAGAACCCTTATTGCTATCTCGACAAGGGCATGGTAGTGAAGATCAGTTTTGCCGGAGAGAACCGATTAGAGGACACGCTGAAAAAATGCGCAAGGACACATCGGAAATAAAAAAAGAAGAAAGTAGAAGAAAATTTACACTTTAGCACATTAAAGCGTTGACATGAACCACGAAATATGAGATAATGGCTTTGGGTCAAAACAGAATATGCTGATAAAGCCGATAATTTCTTGGTTTATTGTCTGAACGACAAATAGATTAGGAGGTTATCGGCTTTTTATGTTTTTTCAGGGAAATGAAAAATACAACTGTGCCACATATCTTCGATTGTCGCGTTCGGATGGCGACCAGCAGGAGAGCAACAGCATTAAAAATCAAAGAGCGTTGCTGAACGATTACATGGGTAAGCACCCGGAATTGCACAAGTTCGATGAGTATGTGGACGATGGTTACAGCGGTACAAATTTTGAACGCCCGGATTTTAAGCGGATGATGCAGGACATTGAGAAAAGGAACGTCAACTGCATCATCGTCAAGGATTTATCTCGCTTCGGCAGAAACTACATTGAAACGGGCCGTTATCTGGAGAGAATCTTTCCGTTCATGGGTGTGCGCTTCATCGCCATCAACGATCATTATGACAGTGCAGAGGAAAACGATGATAAGGGGCGTATTCTGATTCCGTTCAACAACCTTATCAATGACACCTACTGCCGGGATATTTCGCTGCGCGTTCGCAGTCACTTAGATGTAAAACGAAAAGAAGGTCAGTTCATTGGCAGTTTCGCAGGGTATGGGTATCGCAAAGACCCCAAAGACAAAAATCATCTGATTATAGATGAATACGCTGCGGGCATCGTGCAGGAAATATTCAAATCAAAATTGAACGGAATGAGTTCACAGCGCATTGCCAGCCACTTGAACGAACTTGGGGTCCTGCCGCCGAACGAGTATAAGAGAGCCAATGGATTTAACTATACCTGCGGTTTTCAGGCTGGGCTGAATCAGAAGTG
>UMKZ01039383.1_pt1 | contig 17276 bp, 10 predicted proteins | sample 1966441 | NCBI WGS metagenome assembly UMKZ01 (sample SAMEA4836189, study PRJEB28245) | human gut metagenome | biome: gut microbiome; material: fecal sample | place: Denmark | collected 2008
AGCCGGCATCGTATAACCTCACCGAGTCTATTACTCGTCACGGAATAACTGCGGGAAAAATGAAAACTGGTACTCCCGTCCGCATCGATGCGCGTAGCGTTGACTTCAGTCTAATGGATACTCAAGACGGAGAGAACGACTTCCATCGCTTCTCTTTCATGAGCGAGCCACGACAGCTGAAACAACTGCAGTGCTGGACTTGCTATACCAACGAAGAAGTGCACGAAGTGTTGCGTAGCGGACTGGCAGATTCGCCGTTGTTCAACGGACAGATCCAAAGTATCGGTCCACGTTATTGCCCAAGCATCGAAACCAAGATTGTTACATTCCCCGACAAACCACAACATCAGTTGTTCTTGGAACCCGAAGGAGAAACAACAAACGAATTATACTTGAACGGATTCTCTTCATCGCTCCCGATGGAAATACAATTCGCCGCACTGAAAAAGATTCCGTGCTTCAAGAACATCGTAGCATACCGCCCAGGTTACGCCATAGAATACGACTTCTTCGACCCTACCCAACTAAAGCATTCGTTGGAGTCGAAGGTAGTAAAGAACCTGTTCTTCGCGGGACAGGTAAACGGTACCACCGGATACGAAGAAGCCGGAGGACAAGGCATCATCGCCGGTATCAACGCGCACATAAATTGCCACGGAGGAGAACCGTTCGTCTTAGGTAGAGACGAAGCTTACATAGGCGTACTGATAGACGACTTGGTAACAAAAGGCGTAGACGAACCTTACCGTATGTTTACCTCGCGCGCAGAGTATCGCATTCTGTTAAGACAAGACGACGCCGATATGCGACTCACCGAACGAGCATATAAATTGGGCTTGGTAAAGCAAGACAGATACGACATGCTTATAAGCAAACGCGAAGCTGTGAAACACATCATCGACTTCGCAAAAGGTTACTCCATAAAGCCGGATAAGATAAACGATGCGCTTGAGAATTTAGGGACATCAAGACTGGTTCACGGATGCAAATTGGTAGACATCTTGGCAAGACCTCAGGTCTCGATAGAGAACATCGCTCCGCACGTGTCGGCTCTTAAAGAAGAGTTAGACAAGATAACCGACCCACGTAAGGAAGAGATAATAGAGGCCGCCGAAGTGCTGATAAAATACCAAGGATACATCGACCGAGAACGCACCATTGCCGACAAGATACACCGCTTGGAGAGCATCAAGATAAAAGGCAAGTTCGACTACGCAAGCCTTAACTCCCTATCGACCGAGGCACGCCAGAAGCTTGAAAAGATAAACCCCGAGACCTTGGCACAAGCAAGCCGCATACCGGGAGTATCGCCCAGCGACATCAACGTGCTGCTAGTCTTGTTAGGACGATAATCGGTGCGTGTTCCACGTGAAACAACAAGTTTAAGAAACAACCACAACATACTGAAAATGAATAAAGAGACTTTAAAGAAAAACCTTCGCGAAATACCCGATTTTCCGAAGCCTGGCATCTTGTTTTATGATGTAACAACCTTGTTCAAAAACCCAGAGTGCTTACAGAGCATCATAGACGAATTATACGAAATGTATAAGGACAAAGGCATCACCAAAGTAGTGGGAATAGAGTCGAGAGGCTTCATCCTTGGTGGAGCTTTAGCCGCACGTTTGGGTGCCGGTTTCGTTATGGCAAGAAAGCCGGGCAAGCTTCCGGCTGAGACAATAGAAGAGACTTATGCCAAGGAGTACGGCACAGACACTATCCAAATCCACAAGGATGCTATAGACGAAAACGACGTGGTGCTGCTGCACGACGACCTGCTTGCTACAGGTGGCACAATGGCTGCCGCATACCGTTTGGTCAAGAAGTGCGGAGCTAAGAATATCTTCGTAAACTTCGTCATCGAACTGAAGGGATTGAACGGTAGAAACGCCTTCACCAACGATGTTGAGGTAACTACATTATTGCCTTTATAATTGAATCAACATCCATCGTTCTTTAGCCTGAGGTGCGATGAAGATGGAGTATAGACGGATTGAAAAAGCTGCAATCAGATTGGCTTATTCAATCCGTTTATTGTAGTAACAAAGCTAAGCAAACAAAACAGAAATGGAAGAGCTGAACGCAAACGAATACCTACGCGGAATTGTATTGAACTTACCTACCGGTCCCGGAATTTATCAGTACCTGAACAAGGAGGGAACTATTATATATGTAGGCAAAGCGAAGAATCTGAAGAGACGAGTCTATTCTTATTTCTCGAAAGAGCATCAATCTGCCAAGACCCGCATCTTGGTATCGAAGATTGCCGACATCCGTTACATTGTGGTTAACACCGAAGAAGATGCGTTGCTACTTGAGAACAACCTTATCAAGAAATACAAGCCGAGGTATAACGTGCTCTTGAAAGATGATAAGAGCTACCCTTCCATCTGTGTAACCAACGAGTATTTTCCGCGTGTTTTCAAGACGAGAAAGATTGTTAGAAACGGCTCTACTTACTACGGTCCGTACAGTCACGTTCCGTCGATGATGGCGGTGTTAGAGTTGATCAAGAAACTGTATCCGCTGCGCACGTGCAATCTTGCTCTCACTCCGGAGAACATCCGAAACGGTAAGTTCAATGTTTGCTTGGAGTATCATATCAAGAACTGCAAGGCTCCGTGTATCGCTATGCAATCGCACGAGGAATACATGCAGAACATCGCCCAAATAAAGGAGATTCTGAAGGGGAATACTCAAATCATCAGCGAGGCATTAATGAACGAAATGATGAGTTTGGCAGCAGACATGAAGTTCGAAGAAGCGCAAAAGGTGAAAGAGAAATACGAGCTGATTGAGACCTACCGATCAAAGAGCGAAGTGGTGAGTTCGGTACTTCATAACATCGATGTGTTTTCTATCGAGACGGACGAGAGTACTGCGTACATAAACTATCTGCACATTACCAACGGATGCATAAACCAGGCGTTCACTTTCGAGTATAAGATGCGCATGGATGAGACAAAAGAGGAGTTGCTTCAGCTTGGCATCATAGAGATGAGAGAGCGATATAAAAGCCGGTCGAAAGAGATTATCGTTCCGTTCGAACTCGACATGGAAATGGACGGCGTTACATTCACAATTCCGCAACGAGGCGATAAGAAGCATCTGCTTGAATTGTCTATTCTGAACGTAAAACAATATAAGGTGGACCGACTGAAACAAGCGGAAAAGCTGAATCCGGAACAAAGAAGCGTGCGACTTTTAAAAGAGATTCAAGAGCAACTACACATGGAAAAGATGCCTATCCACATAGAGTGTTTCGATAACTCTAACATTCAAGGCAGCGATGCAGTAGCGGCATGCGTGGTGTTCAAGAAAGCCAAACCAAGCAAAAAGGACTACCGCAAATACATCATAAAAACCGTAGTTGGTCCCGATGATTACGCTTCAATGCAAGAGGTGGTGCGACGCAGATATTCGCGTATCATAGAAGAGCAAGGCGAATTGCCCGACCTTATTCTTACGGATGGTGGAAAGGGACAAATGGAGGTAGTACGTCAGGTAATAGAAGACGAGTTGCATCTTAACATCCCTATCGCCGGATTAGCAAAAGACAACCGCCACCGCACATCGGAAGTGTTGTTCGGATTCCCGCCTATGACCATCGGAATAAAACAAGGCACACCACTATTTCATTTACTGGAAAACATACAGGATGAAGTGCACCGATTCGCCATTACCTTCCATCGCGACAAGCGAAGCAAGTCGCAAATTGCATCGGCACTCGATAACGTGAAAGGCATCGGAGAAAAACGAAAGACTGCCCTACTGAAAGCGTTCAAGAGTGTAGCAAGAATCAAGAAGGCAAGTTTGGAAGAGCTGGCGGAAGTGGTAGGCGAAAGCGCAGCGAAAAGCGTGAAAGAATCGCTGGGATAAACCGCAGGGTAAATAATTGGCGAGAGACCGAAAGAAAAGGAATAAATACGTATATTTGTAAAAAAGATAAAATCATGAGAGTAGTGATACAGCGTGTAAAGCACGCTTCTGTTACAATTGAAGGCGTCTGCAAATCGGCCATACAGCAAGGCTTCCTGGTCTTGGTGGGAATAGAAGAAGCCGATACGGAAGAAGATGCCAACTGGCTTTGCAAAAAGATAGCAGGCCTAAGAGTTTTCGACGATGAAAACGGAACGATGAACAAATCGGTTATAGATATAAACGGAGAGGTACTCGTGGTAAGTCAATTCACACTGATGGCCTCAACCAAGAAGGGTAATCGTCCATCGTATATCCGTGCTGCCGGTCATGCTCACGCTATACCTCTTTATGAGTATTTCTGCAACGAGATGAGCATCGCCATCGGAAAGCAGGTAGGTACGGGCGAATTTGGAGCGGACATGAAAGTGGAGCTTCTGAACGACGGACCGGTTACCATCTGCATGGATACTAAAAACAAGGAATAAAACGCCGCGTAAAAGCGACTCAATAACTGAAGCCATGACCATAGAAGAAGCACAAAAAACAGTCGACGAATGGATCAAAACATACGGGGTTCGCTATTTCAGCGAGCTAACCAATATGGCTGTGCTCACAGAAGAAGTGGGCGAAATGGCACGCGTAATGGCACGCCGATACGGAGACCAATCGTTTAAAGCCGGAGAGAAAGATAACCTGGCAGATGAGATGGCAGATGTCTTATGGGTGTTACTTTGCATTGCCAACCAAACAGGAACAAACCTGACGGAGGCGTTTGAAAAGAACCTCCAGAAGAAGACTGAGAGAGACAAGAACAGACATAAAAATAACCCTAAATTATAAATCACATGATGTATAACGAAGAAGAATTAGGCACCGTTGCCAATAACAACCACAACAAGTATAATGAGGCTCTGAGCAAATATAACACTGCTCTGAAGGATGACGAAGTAGCTGCCGCAACAGCTAAGCTTATAGAAAAGCACTTGGAAGAGAACAACACTAAAGACGTTAAGAAATTCTTGTTCCACTGCATCGACCTCACTACTTTGAAGTGTACCGACAGCGAACCGAGCGTAATGCAGTTTACTCAACGCGTAAACGATTTCGTTGATAAATATCCTGATTTGGATAACGTGGCTGCTATCTGCGTTTATCCTAATATGGCAGAAATAGTAAACGATACACTCGAAGCCGACAATGTAAACATAGCATGTGTATCGGGCGGATTCCCGTCATCGCAGACTTTCATCGAAGTGAAAGTGGCAGAAACAAGCTTGGCACTTCATGCAGGAGCAGACGAAATTGACATCGTTATTTCTGTAGGCAAATTCTTGAGCGGCGACTACGAAGGTATGTGCGACGAGATAGAAGAACTGAAAGACGTGTGCGGCGAAAAGCACTTGAAAGTTATCTTGGAAACCGGCGCTTTGGCTACTGCCGAAAACATCAAGAAGGCCTCTATCCTATCAATGTATTCGGGAGCCGATTTCATTAAGACTTCTACAGGAAAAGAGAAACCTGCCGCTACACCCGAGGCTGCTTACGTAATGTGTCAGGCTATTAAAGAATACTTCCTCGAAACAGGCCGCAAGGTTGGATTTAAGCCCGCTGGTGGCATTAACACAGTAGAAGATGCACTGACATATTATACTATCGTAAAAGAGGTTTTAGGCAAAGAATGGCTCAATAACGAATTGTTCCGTTTGGGCACAAGCCGTTTGGCAAACTTGCTTCTTTCTGACATTACTGGCGAAGAGACTAAATTCTTTTAATTGATCAAGTCATACCCTCTCTTACTAAAGTCGTCTTACTTCGACCGATGTGAGACAACTTCAATAAGAGACAAAAAAAAGAAGGTGCGAAAACACCTTCTTTTTTTTATAATATAACCGCAACGGTTGTTTATTTGTCACGCTGTATCACATAATCCACGTAAGCAGTCAGCGATTCCTTTATAGCCTTATCGCCCGAAGCTGGCAACAATTCTATCGCCTTATCGCGATATTTCATCATGGTCTCACGCGCGTACTCTATTCCACCATGCTCTTTTACGTACAATACAAAGTCGCTTATTTCTTCCTTGGTCGCCTCAAGCGCACGGATGCGTAGGGCTGTTTCTTTTACGGAAGAATCAGTCGTTTTATTCAACACATACAAGGCTGGCAGTGTAAGCTTTCCTTCCAACATATCGTTTCCGGTAGGCTTCCCTATCGCGTCGCTGTCGAAGTAATCGAATATATCGTCTTTAATCTGAAAAGCGATACCTATCAACTCACCGAAAAGAGTAGCGTCGGCTACATCCTTATCCGCTGCGTCAACCGATATGGCTCCGCTTTCTGCACTGGCTGCAAAGAGTGCCGCCGTTTTCTTTCGGATAACATCGAAGTATATCTCTTCCGAGAACTCACGGTTGGATGTATTAGCCAACTGGATAATCTCACCTTCCGACAGATTTTGTCCCAATCGTGCCACTAATTTTACCAACTCTATATGATTTGTCTTTGCTGCATGAGCCAGACTTGTGGCAAGCATGAAGTCGCCCACCAATACCGATACCTTATTATCATAAAGAGCGTTCACCGACGACTGTCCACGTCGTTTATCGCTTTCGTCTACTACATCATCGTGCACCAGGCTGGCCGTATGAAGCAACTCCAGCGACAGGGCAGCATGAAGAGTCGCTTCGCACACACTACCGTATAATTTTGCCATCAGCAACACCAATATAGGGCGCATCATTTTCCCATTGCGCTTTCTTATGTAAGAAAGAACATTGTCTAGTAACGGAGTGTCACTTTGCAATGACGCATCAAAAAGCGACTTGAATTCGGTCAGCTCCGATTCTACAGGTTTACGAATTAACTCTAAACTATTCATGAAGATCAATTTGAGCACAAAAGTAATAATAAAACAAGTAATACGGTATTTTTTTGTACTTTTACATTGGAAACTTAATATTTTTACACGAATGGATAAACTATTCCTACTCGATGCATACGCACTCATTTACAGAGCATATTACGCTTTCATAAAAAATCCAAGAATTAACTCTAAAGGCTTTAATACATCGGCCATCATGGGGTTTGTCAATACGCTTGAGGATGTTCTAAAGAAAGAGAACCCTACTCATATAGGTATTGCCTTCGACCCTGCGGGACCTACATTCCGCCATGAAATGTTCGAACAATATAAGGCGCAGCGCGAAGAGACTCCCGAAGCTATCCGTCTGTCTGTACCCATTATAAAAGATATTATCCGCGCTTACCGCATTCCTATTCTCGAAGTGGCAGGCTATGAAGCCGACGACGTTATCGGTACGTTGGCTACCGAGGCAGGAAAGCAGGGCATAAAGACTTACATGATGACTCCCGATAAAGACTACGGTCAGCTGGTAACCGACAATGTCTTCATGTATAGACCCAAGTATGGCGACAAGGAGTTCGAGGTTATGGGCGTTGAAGATATAAAGGCGAAATTCGATATCCAGTCTCCGGTGCAGGTAATAGATATGCTTGGACTGATGGGCGACTCGGCAGATAATATTCCGGGCTGTCCGGGAGTAGGCGAAAAAACCGCGCAGAAGTTAATCGCCCAATTCGGAAGCATAGAAAACTTGTTGGCGCATACCAACGAGCTGAAAGGTGCTATCAAGACTAAAGTGGAAAGTAACAAAGAGAAGATAGAATTCTCTAAATTTCTTGCCACCATCAAAGTTGATGTTCCCATCACTCTCAACATGGAAGAACTGAGCCGTAAGGAGCCGGACGAAGACGAACTGCGACGACTGTTCGAGGAGTTGGAGTTCCGTACATTGATAGACCGTGTGCTGAAGACGAACAAAACCGTAGCGTCCCCCACTCCACAGGTTTCTCAGCCCGATCTCTTTGGATTTTTTGCGGACAACGGTACAGATGATTCTAAAAATTCAAGTCTCAAAAGGCTTAATGACATAGATGTAGACTACCAACTCGTTGATACAGAAGCAAAAGAGGACGAATTATTACAATTAATCGTTACACACGATAATTTTGCTCTAGACACAGAGACCACCGGAACCGATCCAATCAGCGCGGAACTGGTGGGAATGAGCTTTTCGTTCGCCGAAAACCAGGCTTTTTATGTTCCCGTGCCGAGTAATCGTGATGAAGCGCAAAAATTGGTCGACAAGTTCAAGCCTGCCTTCGAAAATGAGAGTTCACTCAAAATAGGACAGAACATAAAATACGATATCTTGGTGTTGGCAAATTATGGCGTAGAGGTTAAAGGTCCGATGTTCGACACCATGGTAGCTCATTACGTGCTTCAGCCCGAACTGCATCATGGCATGGACTATCTGGCGGAAGTCTACTTGAAGTATGACACCATCAAAATAGAAGAGCTTATAGGTGCGAAAGGCAAGAACCAGAAAAACATGCGCGACCTCTCTCCCGAAGAGGTATATAAATATGCGTGCGAAGATGCCGACGTTACATTCAAGTTGAAGAACATTCTCGAAAAGGAATTATCAACAAGCGGTGTTGATAAACTCTTCTACGAAATAGAGATGCCACTTGTTCCGGTACTAGCGTACATGGAGCGTAACGGAGTGCGCATCGACACCGAGGCGCTGAAAGAGACATCGCGTCACTTCACCGCCCGAATGAAACAAATAGAAGAAGAAGTCCACCAGTTGGCAGGCGTAGAGTTTAACATCGCTTCGCCCAAGCAAGTAGGAGAAGTTCTCTTCGACCGACTCAAGATTATAGAAAAGCCGAAGAAGACAAAGACCGGACAGTACGTTACATCGGAAGAGGTAATGGAAAGCCTGAGAGGAAAGCACGAAATAGTAGGAAAGATATTAGAGCACCGTGGCTTGAAGAAGTTGCTTGGCACATACGTAGATGCTTTGCCTCTGCTTATCAACCCACGCACCGGAAGAATACATACTTCGTTCAACCAGACTATAACCGCTACCGGACGACTCAGCTCAAGCAATCCTAATCTGCAGAATATTCCTATCAGAAACGAGGACGGAAAGGAAATAAGAAAAGCGTTTATCCCCGACGACGGATGCGAGTTTTTCTCTGCCGACTATTCGCAAATTGAGTTGCGCATCATGGCTCATCTTAGCAATGACCCGCACATGGTAGAGGCGTTCAACGAAGGTCAGGATATCCATGCCGCCACTGCAGCCAAGATTTATAAAGAGGATATATCAAGCGTAACGCGCGAACAGCGCAGCAAGGCTAAGACCGCCAACTTCGGTATCATTTACGGCATCTCCGTCTTTGGTCTCGCAGAGCGTTTGGGTGTAGACCGTAAAGAGGCTAAAGAGCTGATAGACGGATATTTCGAGAACTATCCGCACGTTAAAGAATACATGGACGAGAGCATACGTGTAGCTCGCGAGAAGGGTTACATAGAAACCATATTCAAGCGCAAACGCTACTTGCCGGATATCAATTCGCGTAATGCCGTAGTGCGTGGTTATGCCGAGCGAAACGCCATCAACGCTCCTATTCAGGGTAGCGCAGCGGATATAATTAAGGTTGCCATGATACGGATTTACCAACGTTTCAAGAAAGAGAATATCCGTTCTAAAATGATTCTTCAAGTGCACGACGAACTTAACTTCAGCGTGTTCCCCGAAGAGAAAGAACGAGTACAACAGATTGTTTTATCCGAAATGGAAAACGCTTATAAAATGAGAGTTCCTCTTCATGCAGATTGCGGATGGGGAAAGAATTGGCTTGAAGCGCATTAAAAATAAAATGGAGGCACCGCCCTTTGGCTTGCCTCCATTTTATTTTTATCTGTTTGCGTTTTATTCTTTCTTTAGCTCCGGAAGTTTTATTTCAGCAACTTGCGCTTTGCCTTCTTTTATTACAATGCGTATGTCACTGGCTCCCGAAGGAGTGAATGTAACCGTCTCCGCTTGATTGGCTTTAACCGTACCGTTCTGTATCGGAAGGAATTGTCCACCGCCATTCGACAGCTGGATTTCGTATTTAGCACCGTTCGAAGCGTCTTTCCATACTATGCCTATACGGTCTATCATCTTCTTTCCGTCCAACTCGAAAGATATGTATTCTCCCTTGGTGCCTGTCCACGAAGTAGAGATGTCACCGTCTATAACATTAGGTACATTCCATGCATTCTTGCTGGCACTGATAAAACGACTGCGGTTTTCAATCGTCTCCTCGTGCGAAGAGGTTTGTCCGTAAGCCACTATTTCGAGTGCTTTCTTCAAGCGAATATCTTCTGACGACGCACCAATCATGATATTGAACATGCCTGGCTCTATCACCCAATGATTGTCTTTGTTGAGCAATTGGAAATCGCGCGGAACAAGAACGAATGTAACTTCTTTTTCTTCTCCTGGTTCCAGATGTACACGCTCAAATCCACGCAGATTCTTCTCGTAAGTAGTTACCGAACTTACCAAATCGCGAGTATAGAGTTGCACTACTTCATCGCCTGCACGCTTTCCGGTATTCTTTACCTTACATGTCACCGTTAACGGCTGTTGGTCAGTTATTACAGAAGATGAAAGCTTTATATCCGAATACTGGAATGTAGTATAACTCAATCCGTAGCCAAACGGATAAAGCGGTCCGTTTACGCGCGACTGATTTCCCTTAGGTCCAGCAGTGCGACCACCATCAATCTGCGATGCTGGTTTGTACGGGAAATTAAACGGTATCTGTCCTACTGTCTTCGGGAAGGTAACGGTAAGTTTTCCACCCGGATTATAGTCACCGAATAGAACCTCAGCAATAGCTGTACCTCCATGCGCTCCCGGATACCATGCTTCTAAGATAGACGGAACATATTTATCTGCCCAATTAACGCTGAGCGGACGACCGTTGATAAGTACCAACACCACAGGCTTTCCGGTTTGCATCACAGCCTCAAGCAGTTGCTGCTGATGGCCCGGCAAATCTAAGCTCGTTCTCGACTTGTTTTCACCGCACGTACGAACACCGCCGCCCAATACTACTACAGCCACATCGCTATTCTTCGCAGCCTCTACCGCCTCGGCTATCATCGCCTTTTCAGCATCGTCAAGCGGATAAGGCATTATCTCCGATTCCGGCCAATGCGCATCTACCAAGTCGCAGCCTTTGGCATACACTACCTCGGTACCGCTATCTACAGCCTTACGTATTCCGTTTAATACCGTAACCACCTCACCGGCTACAGGTCCGTAGTGAGTAAGTGCGAAAGATGCTTCATCGGCATTAGGTCCACATACAGCTATACGTTTCAGCTTCGATTTGTCGAGTGGCAACAAGTTGCCTTCGTTCTTCAGCAATACCAAGCCCTCGCGTGAAGCTTGAAGCGCTATCGCCTGATTCTCTTTACTGTTTACCTCTTTATCTGCTACCGCCAAGTCAGTCTGGTAAGGACGGTCGAACAAGCCCACAAGGAACTTCACTCTAAGAATATCGCGCACACGACTGTCGATTGTCTCCATGCTGAGACCTCCTTCTTTTACCAATTCACGCAGCGGCAATACATACGACTCAGGCGAACGGAATGTACAACGAACATTAAGACCAGCCTCAACGCTTTGGCGTACAGCCTCTTTCATATCCTTAGCCGTTTTATGCTTACTATAAAGATACTCTACCGCATCGCTATCCGAAACCACATATCCACGGAAGCCCATCGTTCCGCGAAGACGCTCGGTAAGCCAATAATGACTGCTCTGTATAGGGAAACCATCGTAATCGTTGTACGAGCTCATCACACCAAGCAAACCGGCTTCACGAATCACACGGGTAAATGTATAAGCGTGAACATTCTCCAACTCGCGCGGTGACATCTGCGGATCGACACGCGCCATGCCTTCTCGCCCGCCTTTATTGTTAGAGTAAGCTATAAAATGCTTCGATGTAGCGGCTACCTGCATATCTTTCTGCACTCCCTTAGCCATAGCGATACCTAACTCTGCCACCAGATACGGACTCTCACCGTACACTTCTTCATAGCGACCCCAACGCTGGTCTCGACCAACATCGAGTATAGGAGTATAAACATTGGTATATCCCAACAATCGAGCCTCGCGTCCGGTGATATATCCCACCTTATTTATCAAATCACGATTCCAGCTATGACCCAACGCCAGCTGAGTAGGGAAATTGGTAGCTATATAATTCTCCACCCCACGTATGCCTTCGTTGGTAAAATCTACCGGAATACCTAAGCGAGTATCTTCTACAAAGAAACGCTGCACTTCGTTCAACGCCCAAGCGTGATTAGAAGCTGGCCACACCAATTCGTTCTGCATAGGAGGTACTCCCCACCCTCTGAACGCATTCAAATGCTCGTCGATAGCCCCCATTCCATCCTTCCACAATCGGTTTTTCCACTCCGGTGTAGGCAATGAGTCTTTAAGCACACGCTGATATCCGTACAGCGTAACCATCTGACAGGTTTTCTCTTCGAGAGTCATCTGCGACAGCAAGTCCTCTATACGTGCGTCGATAGGAGCCTCCGGATCTTCATAGACATCCTTTTTGCCGTTCTTGTTAAAGTCTATCCATTCCTTATGGTAGATATTCCTTCCCGAAGGAACATACTTCTTCGGAACTACAATGCCCCCGGCACTGAGGTTGCCCATAGAGGCACACGCCAACAAGCAACCATAAAATATTTTCCGTTTCATATTATTGATTTATAAATTGATAACAAAAGTAAAATACAGATTGATACAAATATAATTCTTTTTTTCAAATGGCAAACAAGCCGCAAACAGTGAAAAAATGAGTACCTTTGTGCCCACGCAATAAAAATCAACGATTTAAATAAAAACTATATAATATATTATGGCTCTACAATGTGGAATCGTAGGTTTGCCTAACGTGGGTAAATCTACTCTTTTTAACTGTTTATCGAATGCAAAAGCCCAAGCGGCCAATTTCCCGTTCTGTACTATCGAACCCAACGTGGGAGTAATTACCGTGCCCGATGAACGCCTTACCAAATTGGCGGAACTTGTTCACCCGGGACGCATCGTTCCTACTACGGTAGAAATAGTAGATATCGCCGGATTGGTAAAAGGTGCCAGCAAGGGTGAAGGTCTCGGCAATAAATTCCTTGCCAATATCCGCGAAACAGATGCTATCATCCATGTGTTGCGTTGCTTCGACGATGAAAATGTAACCCACGTAGACGGTAACGTAGACCCGGTTCGCGATAAAGAGATTATTGATACCGAGCTTCAGCTTAAAGACCTGGAAACCATAGAAAGCCGTATTCAGCGTGTTCAGAAACAGGCTCAGACTGGTGGCGACAAAGTAGCAAAACAGACTTACGATGTATTGGTGAAATATAAAGAGGCTCTTGAACAAGGTAAATCGGCTCGTACCGTGCAGTTCGACTCAAAAGACGAGCAGAAGATAGCGCACGATTTGTTCTTGCTTACTTCTAAGCCGGTAATGTATGTATGCAACGTAGACGAAGCCAGCGCGGTAACAGGCAACAAGTATGTAGAGCAGGTTCGTGAGGCTGTAAAAGATGAAGGTGCAGAAATCTTGGTTGTAGCGGCAAAGACCGAGGCAGATATCGCCGAGCTTGATACTTACGAAGACCGTCAGATGTTCCTTCAGGAAGTAGGATTGGAAGAATCGGGCGTAAACCGTCTGATTAAGGCTGCCTACAAGATGCTGAACCTTGAAACATTCATCACCGCCGGTGAAATGGAAGTTAAGGCATGGACTTATCACAAGGGATGGAAAGCTCCGCAGTGTGCCGGCGTTATCCACACCGACTTTGAAAAAGGCTTTATCCGTGCCGAGGTTATCAAATACGATGACTATATTCAGTATGGTTCTGAAGCTGCCGTACGCGAAGCTGGTAAACTTAATGTGGAAGGAAAAGAATACATTGTACAAGATGGTGATATTATGCACTTCCGCTTTAATGTGTAATACATAATTCCATTGGATAAAACAAGAAGAGGTGCAATAGCTTGATAATTTGGCTATTGCACCTCTTTTATTTACCATGCTGTTAACTTATACTTTCCCGTTTAAATACTCACAGAGCTTTTCTACCGCACGGGCACGGTGGCTTATCTTATTCTTTTCAGCGTTACCCATTTCGGCAAAGGTTTCTTCATAACCTTCGGGCATGAATACGGGGTCGTAGCCGAAGCCGGAAGCACCACGCTTTTGTTCTATGATAGAACCTTTCACTATGCCTTCAAACAGATGCTCCTCCCCTTTCTCTATAAGACAGATGGCTGTGCGGAATTGCGCTTTTCTGTTATGCTCGCCATCCAATTCTTGAAGCAACTTACGCATGTTGGCTTCCGAATCGTGTCCGTCTCCACCTGCATAACGGGCTGAATAGACTCCCGGAGCACCGCCTAAAGCCTCAACTTCGAGGCCGGTATCATCGGCAAAACAATCTAAGCCGTAATTCTTATAGATATACTCTGCCTTCAATGCCGCATTGCCTTCAAGGGTATCTGCCGTTTCTGGAATATCGGCATCGCAATTTATATCTTTCAAACTGAGCACCTCTATCTTATCGCCCAGTATAGCACGAATCTCATCCAACTTATGGGCGTTGTTCGTGGCAAAAACTAATTTCTTAATCATATTCTAAAATGCTTTTATCGAGGCAAATATACTGATATTAATCCGTATTTCGAGGCATAAGCGCACAACTGCAGTGTACTTTTACTAAAACATTGTGATGAATCAATCAACTCATCGTATTCTTTCGCTTGAATCATCGCATTGCTTCAATATAAACACCGCATTCTTTTTTTCGGCATTTCAACAAGCATTTTTTGTGTTTATTATTTTTTATCATATCTAAAAAACAGACTATTTTCCGGAAGTTAAAACAAACTTTATAGTACTCTATTACGTTAACTTTTTTATAAAACAATTGTTAACAGCTACCACCTAAAAAACACAACAATATTAATCGTTTATTTTTACAATAGGCATCATCTTAATGACATTTTTCTACTTCTACATCCCCTTAAACCACCTACTTACAGGGGTTCGATATGAAAATGTCCGTGTTTGTACAATTTTCGACATTGTTTTGGACAATTATATTAACTCTATTAATATATATTATATATATTTGCGCATAGATAAACATTTTATAACATACCACCTCTTAAGCTAAAAAGAGAACGAAAAACGCATACAATAAATCTAAGTTTAATTTATATTTTATGAATCAGCAGAAATCAGTTTTGACTCTATTGGTTGCACTCTTATGCTGTGTATTTAGTATCAAGGCACAAAATGCCGGACAAGTAACAGGTAAGGTAGTCGACACAATGGGTGAACTTTCAGGCGTGAGCATCGTCGTGAAAGGCAGCACAAACGGTACCGTCACAGATTTAGACGGACAGTTCACACTTAGCAATGTCAAGAGCTCGGATGTTCTTGTATTCTCATTTATCGGTTACAAAACTCAAGAAATCAAAATCGGAAACAAGAAGGTATTCAACGTTACCTTGGTAGAAGACGCACAGGCACTTGAAGAAGTTACTGTAGTAGCAGTAGGTTACGGTGACGTTAAAAAGGCCGACTTGACAGGTTCTATCGGTTCTGCCAACATTGGCGACTTGATGAAGACTCCGGTAAGCAACATTACCGAAAGCCTCGGTGGACGTATCGCCGGTGTTAAGGTATCATCAAGCGATGGTGGTTTGGGCGATAACTACAGCATCATTATTCGTGGTGCAGGTTCACTTACAGGTAGTACAGCTCCGCTTTACGTAATCGACGGTTTCCCACAAGAGTCATCTGGTTTGAGCTCGCTCGACCCTAACGATATCGAGTCTATCGACGTATTGAAAGATGCTTCGGCTACAGCTATCTACGGTGCTCGTGGTGCCAACGGTGTTGTTATCGTAACTACCAAGAAAGGTTTGGCTGGAAAACCCACCATCACTTATAACGGTAGCATGACTATTGGTAAAGTTAAGAATACTCCTGCCGTAATGAACGGATACGAATTCGTTGAATTGCAGAAAGAAATTATGCAGGATAGCGATGAATTCAAGTCGGCTTACTATACAGAACTTTATCCTGACTTGGAAGCTTATCGTTCTGCTCCTTCTTACGACTGGCAAGACTATATCTACCGCACAGCCGTTACTCACAGCCACCACGTATCTCTTACAGGCGGTCAGGGCGACTTGAAATATTCTGCTTCTCTTTCTTATAACGACCAGCAGGGTGTTATTATCAACTCAGGATTGAAACGTTACCAGGGTAGATTCAGCATCAGCCAGAAGGTAAACAAGAGACTGAAATTAGACATGAGCGGAAACTACGCAAGCAGCGTACAAGACGGTCCTACTCCTTCTACAGGTACTTCTGCAGTTTCTACTGCATATATGTATAGTGTATGGGCATTCCGTCCGGTATCTCCTAAGGGTACAGACTTGCTGAAAACCATGTACGATGACGGCGTAAACATGGCCGAAGACTACCGATTCAACCCGGTATTGTCGGCACGCAACGAATATCGTCATAAAACAAACAACGTTCTGCAGTACAATGCCAGCGCAGAATATGAATTCATCAAAGGATTGAAGTTGAAAGTATCGGGCGGTTATAACGCTACAGACTACAAGAACGAAGAGTTCAATGGCTCACAGACAAGAACCGGTAACAGCCACCCGTCTAACACTCAGAGCAAGGGTATCAACGCTACTTTGTTGCAAAGAGAAAACAGAAACTACTTGAATGAAAATACCTTGAACTATAAGTTCCAGAACAAGCGTCATAAATTCGACGCATTGTTAGGTCTTTCATTCCAGAAAGCTACTACTTATACTCATTCTATCACAACCGAACAGATTACTAACGAATCATTCGGTATGGCAGGATTGGATAAGGGCGCTAATCCTACAGTATCTTCATCGAAAGGTGAAAACACCATGATGTCTTACTTCGGACGTGTTAACTATAGCTACAAATCGCTTTACTACCTTACAGCAACAATGCGTGCCGACGGTTCTTCTAAGTTCGCAAAAGGCCACAAGTGGGGTTACTTCCCTTCTGGTTCATTTGCATGGGCATTCTCTCGCGAGAAATTCATCGAAGAAAAAACAAGCGAATGGTTGTCTAACGGTAAGTTGCGTCTCAGCTACGGTTTGACAGGTAACAACCGTATCGGTAACTACGACTACATGGCAAAACTCGTTACAAGCGATGACGTTTACAAATACCCATGGAACGGTGAATTCACTAATGGATACGTATTGGCAAGTATGCCTAACCCTCTGTTGAAGTGGGAAACTACCGAACAGTACGACTTCGGTGTTGACTTGGGCTTCTTGAACGGCCGCATCAACTTGACAATGGACTACTACGTAAAAACAACTAAAG
>UMKZ01000178.1_pt1 | contig 17070 bp, 16 predicted proteins | sample 1966441 | NCBI WGS metagenome assembly UMKZ01 (sample SAMEA4836189, study PRJEB28245) | human gut metagenome | biome: gut microbiome; material: fecal sample | place: Denmark | collected 2008
TTTTACTATTCGACTGAATATATTATACCATCATTAGAGTGCACTATCAAGTGAGCAACAGACGCAATTCATCTCCCACCTTAAAGGTGGGAGTCTTCTTGCGAAAAGGATAAATTTTATAATAAATTCCCCAAAATACAACCCTCTTTTTATACTCGTCTGCCAAATTGCAAATAACAATACTGTTCTTTCCAGACTCAGTAACGATGTTAAAATTATACACAATCAAACATATATCCTGTAAACCGTACTTTCTTTCTCTACTTTTCCCCATTTTCTTGTCTCTGTTCATATTCCTTGTTCCAATTTCCAGCCCCCTATGGCAATTTCCAAAATAATACAATCAAAAAAGCCCCCACCGCAGCCAAACTGTTCTACCCGCCGACTTTTCTGTTTCTTGACTACCTGTTAAAATATGCTTCACTCAACCGTATCGAAAAAGCCGGAAGCATCACCCTGCGCAAAACCCGCGAGGGAATCAAAGAAGAGCTGGGAATGACAGTCAAGACGATCAACCGCACGATTGCCAAACTGAAAGAGGGCAGAAAAAAAATCTCACACCACAGGGATGTGAGATTTTTTTCGTTATGAGATCATTATCATCAAGCTTTGTTAACTGATCCGAATAATTCCATTTTTTCTTTAACAGTAGCTTTGATTGCTTCGAATCCAGGAGCAAGAAGTTTACGAGGATCGTATCCTTTACCCTGCTGGTCTTTGCCTTCTTCGATGTATTTACGTGTAGCTGCTGCGAAGGAAAGCTGGCACTCTGTGTTTACGTTGATCTTGGATACACCAAGGTCGATTGCTTTCTTGATCATATCAGCCGGGATACCTGTGCCGCCATGAAGAACGAGTGGCATATCACCTGTTAACTGCTGGATAGCGTCAAGAGTTTCGAAGCTTAAACCTTTCCAGTTTGCCGGATATTTTCCGTGGATGTTACCGATACCTGCTGCAAGGAAGTCAATGCCAAGGTCTGCGATCATCTTGCATTCCTGAGGATCTGCGCATTCGCCCATTCCTACAACACCGTCTTCTTCACCGCCGATGGAACCAACTTCTGCTTCCAGAGACATTCCGTGTTCAGCAACAATTTTAACCAGTTCTTTAGTTTTTGCAACGTTCTCTTCAATCGGATAATGAGATCCGTCGAACATGATGGATGAGAATCCTGCTTCTACGCATTTTAAGCATCCTTCATAGCTGCCGTGGTCAAGGTGAAGAGCTACCGGAACTGTGATGTTCAGTTCTTCCATCATACCGTTAACCATACCAACAACTGTTTTATAACCGGTCATGTATTTACCAGCACCTTCGGATACACCGAGGATTACAGGAGAGTTCAGTTCCTGAGCTGTTAAAAGGATAGCCTTTGTCCACTCAAGGTTGTTGATGTTGAACTGTCCAACTGCATAATGGCCAGCTTTTGCTTTTTTCAGCATTTCTGTTGCACTTACTAACATGATAAATTCCTCCTAATCTGTCGTAACTGCTGCGTTCTCTCACCAGCTACGCTAATCAATCTTTGATATGGAATTACATCTATATCCAGATATGGTTATCTTACCAGATTTCTGCATTTTCGTCTACTATTTTGCCAAAAAAATGACAAACAAAATAATAAAACTATCGGAAAAACCATGATCTGCAAAAGAATCTCTATTATTTTTTCAAAAAGTTCTTGCATTATTCATTCATTTCATATATAATGAATTTCGGTTCAAGGATGGATTCCCGAGTGGCCAAAGGGGGCAGACTGTAAATCTGTTAGCAACGCTTTCGAAGGTTCGAATCCTTCTCCATCCACTCTTATTAAAAGCTCAGACAGTGTCTGAGCTTTCTTTATGTAAAAACACTATAAATTTTCTTCTTGTATACTTCTTTCCAGGAAATACTTCTTTTTCCTTTGAAAAGTACATGAGGAATTACAACCAGCTTTCTTTTGTCTGTATCTCTTGTAATAAGAATCTCTGTTTCTTTTAAAAGATGTTTCTTTTCACATAGTACAATTTCCGGTCTTATTGGGCATCCTCCCATGCAGAGTTCTCTTTTAGAACAAGCCGGACAATTTTTTCTAAAATGATCCCGGAACTCTTCAATCTTTTTCCACCAAAACAAAAACAGATAACCACAGCATTTCCAAAAAACACTGCGATTACCTGTTTCTGTCATTTAAGCCAATCAGGCAGACAGCAAAACCAGATTGCGAATATCCGATTGACTGTTCAGCTTTTCTTATCCGTTTTCAGTTTTTATGATACAGTACCATCGCTCCAAATCCCGGCATTGGAACGCGGAGGATTCCGGCTTTGGCTGTGTATTCTGCGGGTTCTTCTGTGAATCCGTCTCTGTAGGAGAGCATGATTCTTTCCAGTTTCGTATCTGCCATACGGCTGATGCCTGCCTGCCACAGATTGATCTCTACTTCACGGTCTTCCTGTCTGTTGTTTATGATCACGATCATCTGATCTTTACGTGAGAATCTCGCATAGCAGAGTCCCTGATAATCATTCCAGAGGAATCCCAGGGAACCTGTTTTCAGAACCTCATACTGTTTATGAATGCGGATCATCGATCTGTGGAAATCGATCATCTGGTAGTCTTCTCTTCCCCATGGATAAGTACGTCTGTTATCCGGGTCTGTGAAGCCGCAGAGTCCTGCTTCGTCTCCATAATATACGGTCGGTGCACCCGGCCACGTCATCTGGATGGCAACCGCCTCACGCATTACTGCCGGATTGATTCCTTCTGATGCGGCTTCCGCACCTGCATAGGAAATTCGTCCGACTCTGTGGTTGGTTCTTGTCAGGAAACGGGAATGGTCGTGGTTGGAAAGTTCGTTCATAGCTGTATGCAGGGCGGACATATGAAGAGCACGCATATGGTTCTTCATAGCTCCGATAAAGGCATCACTGTTTCCAAACAGATCCTCTCTGTACTCATCACTGTGTTTCTCCATACCGGTCAGGAACCAGGTCAGTGGTTCCATGAATGCATCATAGTTCATGACAGTATCCCATTCGTCACCCATCAGCCAGCCTTCCGGATTACCGTAATGCTCTGCCAGAATGATTGCATTCGGGTTGGCTGTCTTGACTGCCTTACGGAAATCTTTCCAGAACTTATGGTTAAACTCATTGCTATGGCCTAAGTCAGCCGCTACGTCCAGTCTCCATCCATCTACGTTGTACGGTGCAGACACCCATTTCTGGCCAATACGCAGAATATAATCATAAAGTTCTCTGGAACCTTCATAATTCAGTTTCGGCAGGGTATCATGCGTCCACCATCCGTCATAAGTCGGGTTATACGGCCATCTGTTCGGGTCATTGAAGGAAAAGAAATTACGGTACGGACTGTCCGCTGAAATATAGGCACCCTTCGGATATCCCTCCTGATGCTCGTAGATACGCTCTCTGTCCATCCACTTGTTGAAAGAACCGCAATGGTTAAATACACCGTCCAGAATGATCTTCATGCCTCTTCTGTGGATTTCTGCGGTCAGTTTGGCAAACAGTTCATTGCTGGCTTCCAGATTCTTCTTGTCTGTCACTCGTTTGATATATTTCCATGCATGGGAATTGTCCCTGTCACCGTTGAGAAGAACACCGTCATGACAGTCCTCAACGATTCTTCCATAATGTGGATCTACATAGTCATAATCCTGACAGTCATATTTATGGTTACTCGGAGACACAAAGATCGGGTTCAGATAAATAACCTCAACTCCCAGATCCTGCAGGTAATCCAGTTTATTCATAATTCCCTGAAGGTCACCGCCATAAAATTCACGGACACCCATAACTGCCGGTATCTTATTCCACTGTTCTACCTGTACACTGGTATCTCCAATGTAAAAATATTCTCCGGTCACAACATCGTTGGTCGGATCACCGTTCAGGAAACGGTCTACGTAAATCTGATACATGACCGCACCCTTCGCCCACTTCGGGGTATCGAAGCCAGGATAGATTTCGAAATCCATTCTGCCTTCATGCTTCATACAGACTCCCAGATTATTATAATAGCAGGTCACCCATCCATACTGGATCTCAAAATAATAACGGAAGATGTCCTCTCCTACAGTCACCTGTGCAGAATAATAATCAAATCCATTCTCTGTCTCACAGCGCTGCATCTGAATGCGCTGTTCTCCGCTCACAAGATATACAGAATCCACATTGTTTCTCTGTGTACGGAACTTGATCGTCACTGTGTCACCGGCCTGTGGTTCTGCCGGGCTTCTGTAATATTCTGTTCCGTCACTGAAAAGCGCCTCTTTGTTAAATACGGGACGCATGTTTAAGATATACTGCATTTTTTTCTTGATATCTATTCTTTCATGTTCCATTTCCGTCTGATCCTCTCTGTCATCTCTGTCCACACTCAGCCTCTCTGAAATTCCAATCCGTCACTTCTTTCTCATTTTCCTTCCATGTGTTTTGTGTTTCTTTCTGGCAGGTCTCCTGTTCATGTATTTCTGGCAGTCCTCACTTTTCTGAATGCAGGCAGCTTCTTTATTAATCTCTTCTATTTTATCTTAAAAGGAACCGTCTGACAACCATCTGAATGTTGCAAAATTTTTTTTCATTTCAGTGATTCTGCACAAGGTATCCAATAAAGCCTTCTGCAGGCACGATTCCTGATTTATTTTTATAAAGTAAAAGAGACAGCGGGATAGGCTGTCTCTTTTGGAGAAGGTATTTCTTCTTATGGGGTGTAGCAAAAACTATATAATGTATTGGGGGGTTTTTACGGTTTATATAATAGCATGGGGCAAGGGAAAAGTGTGCACAAACTTCACAAAATTCGGCACACTTTTTTGGTTATATTATATATCGCTGTTTTCTGTTTTCGGATTTTCTGTTGTAAAAAGTGCTTCAAACTCGTCTCTGTGCACCTTTTCCTTCTCAAGAAGAAGTTTTGCACAGCTATGCAGAACGTCCTCATGCTCCAGAATAATCGCCTTCGCCTGCTCATGGCATTCACTGATAATGCGGTGAATTTCCTCGTCGATCGCCTTGGCTACATCCTCGCTGTAACTTCTGGTATGAGCCAGATCTCTGCCGATAAATACTTCATCGTCATCATCCCCATAGCAGATCAGTCCGAGCTTATCGGACATACCATATTTCATTACCATACTTCTGGCTGTCGCTGTGGCACGTTTGATATCATTGGATGCACCTGTGGTAATATCTCCGAAGATGATCTCCTCTGCGATACGTCCGCCTAACAGAGTCATGATGTCCTGAAGCATCTTTCCTCTGGTATTAAACATCTCATCATTGTCCGGAAGCGGCATGGTATAACCGGCAGCCCCCATTCCTGTCGGGATGATCGAGATCGTATAAACCGGGTCCATATCCGGAAGTACATGGAACAGGATCGCATGACCGGATTCATGGTAGGCAGTGATCTTCTTCTCTTTCTCAGAAATCACCTTGCTCTTTTTCTCAGCACCGATGCCCACTTTGATAAAAGCACCTTTGATATCTGACTGAAGGATAAATCCTCTGCTCTGTCTGGCTGCTTCGATGGCAGCTTCATTCAGAAGGTTCTCAAGGTCCGCACCTGTAAATCCTGCGGTTGTTCTGGCGATCTGAGCCAGGTCTACATCCTCACCAAGAGGTTTGTCCTTGGCATGGACGCGGAGAATTTCCTCCCTGCCCTTCACATCCGGACGTCCCACTGCAACCTTACGGTCAAAACGTCCCGGACGCAGGATCGCCGGGTCAAGGATATCTACACGGTTGGTCGCTGCCATCACGATGATTCCCTCATTGACACCGAAACCATCCATCTCCACAAGGAGCTGGTTAAGGGTCTGCTCTCTCTCATCGTGGCCGCCGCCCATACCGGTACCACGCTGTCTGGCAACTGCATCGATCTCATCGATAAAGATGATACACGGTGCATGGCGTTTGCCTTCCTCAAAAAGGTCACGCACACGGGAAGCACCGACACCGACAAACATTTCCACGAAGTCAGAACCGGAAATGGAGAAGAACGGAACTCCTGCTTCTCCTGCCACTGCTTTGGCAAGAAGGGTCTTACCGGTTCCAGGAGGGCCTACAAGCAGCACACCTTTCGGGATTCTGGCACCTACTTTTGTATATTTCTGAGGAGATTTCAGGAAGTCTACGACTTCGACCAGATCTTCTTTCTCCTCCTGAAGTCCGGCTACATTGTCAAATGTCACTTTCTTATCATCCGGAGAGGACATTCTCGCACGGCTCTTGCCGAAATTCATCATTTTGGCATTTCCACCGCCGCCTGCTGACATCTGACGGTTCATCATCATGATCAGAAAGATCACAAGTGCACCGGTCAGCAGAACAGGAAGCAGAGTTGTCAGAACGACATTATCTGCCGGTACATTCTGTGTTGTAACATCAATCTCATACTTATTCAGCAGTTCGATTGCCTGATTAACGTCTGTCACATAAACCTTACGCTGTCCGTCATCTGTGGTGTCCACAATGACAGCTCCTGTAGGAACTTCTCTGTTCTGCTGAATAGTCGCATCCACCACCTTGTTGTCTTCAAGAGCCTGTTCTAACTGCTTCTGCGTATAACTGCTCTGGGAAACCACCTGGTTATTCAGGTAAAAATAACCGGCTACCAGCGCAACGACCAGCACCAGATACAGACCAATTCTGCTTGGCTGCTTTTTCACTTACTTAAATCTCCTTTCAGTCTTCCCCCAGTTCCACAACTCCGATAAATGGAAGATTCCTGTATTTCTGCGCATAATCCAGACCATATCCTACAACAAATTCATCCGGGATGTTGAAGCAGCAATAGTCTACTTTTACATCTCTGACTCTGCGTTCCGGTTTGTCCAGTAAAGTACACAGACGAATGCTGTTCGGATTTCTCTTTTTCAGGATCTCGATCAGATAGCTTAATGTTCTTCCAGAGTCAATGATATCCTCCACGATCAGAACATCCTTGCCTTCCAGTGGCTGGTCAAGGTCTTTGACGATCTTTACAACACCGCTGGACTTGGTATCGTCGCCATAGCTGGATACGGACATAAAGTCAAGAGAAACCGGCACTGTGATTCTTTTGGCAAGTTCACATGTAAAGAACACGCCGCCCTTTAATACACAGATTAAATGGATTTCTTTGCCTGCATAGTCCTTGCTGACTTTCTCTGCGATCTGCTTAATGCGGGAATCTACTTCCTCTTCGCTGAGTAAAACTTTGATTTTCTCACTCATTTTTATATCCTCCTTGGTAATTTAATACTAACACCTTCCTGGTTTGGGGGTTAATTTTATACCTCTCATTCATCCTGCCTCCCACCATCCAGAGAATCTCCTCTCCGCATGTGACCAGCGGAACAGTATCTCTCTTTTCTGCCGGAATCTTCTCATCGATCATACAGCGGTTCAGTTTCTTTGTGTTCCCCTGTGCGTTGATCACAAGATAATCCCCTGTCTTTCTGGTCCGGATACACGGATTCTTCTCTATTCTATCATAATCCAGCCATTTGGTATACTTTTTTTCTTCAATTTTCTGGCCTTCATAGGAAAATATTTCCGCTGAAAATTCCCCCAGAGGGCAGGTGACTGTGCCGGGGATTAAAAGTTCCCATTCTTCTCCTGTCACAACTGCTTCTGTTTTATTTTTCAGTACTACTCCATCGTAAGTTCTTCTGGCTTCCATCTGATACGGAAGGCTGATTCTTCTGCCAGTCTGCATTTCATAAAGTTTCAGAACTTTTTCATAATGGACGGCTGTCAGGTCCTTGCGTCTGCCTGCCAGCCGCTCCATTGCCTGCTGCAAGGCATATGTCTGGATGATCTTCGGCTGTTCAAAGAATTGATCAGTAAAACAGTAGCCCTCTTCCGTCTGAAAAACGGGCAGAATCGCTGCGCTCTGCTGTGTCAGATATTCCTCTGCCTGAAAAATCCGTTCTGCTGTTTCTGCCATATGTTCTGCTGCCTTTTTATTTACCTCCTGCTCCAGTGCTGGCAGGATGTGATGGCGGATACGGTTTCTGGTATATTCATCAGACAGATTGGTGCTGTCCTGAATATGCCGGATTTCATTTTCTGCCAGATACTCTGCAATCTTTTCCCTGCTCAGGCACAGGATCGGCCGGATGATCTCCCCGGCAACAGAGCGCATCGTACAAAGCCCCCGCAGCCCGGTTCCACGACAGAGATTGTGAAGCATGGTCTCCGCCAGATCCTCCTGATTATGCGCCAGAGCTATCTTTACAGACGCGTTTTGCATCTGTGCAATTTCTTTCTGAAAGGCTTCTTTCCTCACCAGCCTTCCGGTTTCCTCCTCGCCCAGTTTCCACTCCCGGCTCAGTCCCGGCACATCATAATAATATACTGTACATGGAATTTCCCATTCCCTGCATATCTTTTCCACAAAGGTACTGTCCCTGTCTGCTTCCTCTCCACGGATTCCATGATGTACATGGACGACTCTCAGAGTGATCCCAAGTTCCTGCTGAAGCTTCTTCAGAATCCGGAGCATCGCCATGGAATCGCTTCCCCCGGATACCCCTGCCAGGACAGTATCTCCCTTTTCTATCATCTTGTTTTGCCTTATATAAGCCAGAACTTCTTTTTCCATCTTTTCCGTTTCTTCCTCTTACCCTTTATTATCTGCTGTTATTTGTAACTGTTCAGCCCCTTCACAGCCAGCAGGCTGCTGAATCGTTACTGTCATTCTATTTTTTCCATACCCCGGCAACCAGCACGGTCATATCATCTCTCGCATGATAATCACTGTACCCAAGCACCCGTTCCAGAATCCCGCGTCCGAAATCCTTCGGGGAATCTTCGTGCACATCCATGATGATCTCTTTCATGGTTTCCTCTTCTTTCTCGGGCGGCAGGGCATCCAGGACACCGTCTGTCATCATGATCAGATAATCTCCATGGTAAAGTTTCCTGCTGGCAGTTTCAAAATCAATCTGCTGTACCAGCCCTGCTGCCAGACTCTCAGATGTGATCGATTCTACCCAGTGATCCCGTTTAATAAATGTCGATGCCGCACCAGCCTTCAGGAAATTGCAGATTCCGGTATACAAATCTACCGCACACATATCCACTGTAGAAAACATCCCTTCTTCTCCTTTGAGCACCAGTGCAGAATTAACCATTTTTGCCGCTGTCTCCTGAGAAAAACCGGATTCCAGAAACTGTTCCAGAAGCTCCACCACAGTCTCACTCTCCCGGCATGCCTCCATCCCGGAGCCCATTCCGTCAGAAAGGCACATGACAAATCTGCCACCGTCCTCCTGCCTGCACACATAATTATCCCCGGAAACCTTCTCCTGTTCTCTGGTCAGTCTCGCCACACCGTAAAGAACCTGATAACTGACATCCTCAATAAAATGTACCGTATGGTATTCTCCGTTCACAATACATCTGCTTCCACTCACCGGAGCCATCGGACTCTCACAGATTTCTGACAGAAGCTGCGAAATCTCCATCATCGAAATACACTGCCCGCTTCTCGCCCGCATGGTCAGAAACACCTGCCTGCGCCCTTTTGCCTTGTCCATCACCCAGACCTGCTGCAAAAGAACATGACGTTTGCGCAGAGCCTTTCGCAGTTCTTCCTCAAACTGCGGCGTTCCTTTTTCTATATCATACAGGTCACTCGCCACATTTTCCATGATCCTGGAAATCTCGGTCAGCTGCTGTGCCACTGCCAGCCGGTTCTCGATCATGCGGTTGTCCCAGATCAGGTTCTGCTTCTCTTTCTGAAAATTCTCAAAGACAGCTTCATAGTACTGCACCGAACGCCCGCAGACACTCATCCAGTCATTTCTCAGATGGCGGAGATTTTCCTCATCCCCACATTCCAGGGAACGGACTATCAGCTCCACCCCTTTGCTCAGTGCCTGTGCATGCTCTCCCCAGCAGATTTCCCGCTGATAACACCTGCTGCACACTTTCTCATTGGTATCCCGGATCAGCCTCTCAATCTGCCCGTCACTTAAATATTCCTTCCGGTATGGCATCCCGTAAAATGTATCCGCCAGTTTCTGAAAAGATGCCGCATAACGCTCCACCTTCTCTTTCTGGGGATGGCTCTCATACAATGGTAAAATTTCCTGCATATCCGGCATATTTCCTGCCAAAATAGTTTTTGCCATGTCCCGTATCACCAGCAAAACGCTGATCACGAGCATGGCAATCATCCATTCCTGCATATTTTTCCCTCCCCTTTTTCATATAATTCCCCTCATTCAACGTTACTGAAATTCCAGGATTACTGAATTACTGAAATTTCAACGTTCCAGATGTGACGCCCAACAGTCAAAATCATTATGAATTCTCTGTCAGAAAATTATTATAAAAAAGAGGTGCTGAAATATCTGTCAAACACAGACGAAGAAATCCCAAAAGTTTTCGACAAAACCAGAGGGATTTTTATTGTTCTTTCTTAAAGACAGTCTCATTATCCTTCACAAGTCCCAGTTTCTCTCTGGCAACTTCCTCCGTATATTCATCTGTCTCCATATATCTTTTTAATTTGTCGATTTCTTCTGTACGATCTTTCTCGTCTTCTATCTGCTGCTCAAGAGTGGCTGCCTTAGCATCGTATACTGTGAGTCGTTCCTGCAGGTCATTACTTTTTAGCATAAGTCCTCCCAGAAGGACTAAAACAACCAGCGCAATCGCAAGCATTCCAAGAGAATTGTAACCTATTTTTTTCTTCTTTTTTTTCTTAGAATTCCCCAATTTGCCAGCCTTTCCTTTTTTACATATTTATACACGAAAAGTTTACATCTTCTGACCGGAAATAGCAACCATTTTATCAAAAATTCAAGCACAATAACAGGAATTTCCATGATCCTGGTACAGCATTTTACAAAAAATGTACTGATCGTTACATGGCAGATCCACGCTCCAAGCAAAATTCCGAGGATCATAAAAAAACGCAGAATCCCATCATTTGTCCTGTAAATCTCCGTAAATACAAAAACCGTACAGCACAGCCAGTAAATCAGGTCCTCCGCCTCCGTTATTTTCCTGGAATGTGCAAAAACATCCCGCAGTGCCCGTAAAAGATCATAACACAAAAGGAGAACCGCCCCCACAGCCACAGTCCGGATAAAAAGAAGCAGTTCATGATGGATAAATGTACTCATACTTTATTCATCCCTTATTACCTGAACATCCTTTTCAGAAGCGATTCCTCTTTTTTATCTGTGTTCTTTGACAGATAAGTAAGACTGTCTACCCTTCCTTCCAGGTCTACTTCTCCCTTTTCCAGATTGAGCTGTTTTACGTGAAGCTGTTCTCCCTTTATTACAAGTTTCCCTGCGTCTGTAAAGAGCAGGATTTCTTTTTCGTCAAAAGAATTTACATCCCTGACTCCGGTAATTCTGCCGCCCTGACGGTTATTTAACGTCAGGCTGTGAGCGGAAAGTGTTCTCTTTTCCTCCAAACCCGCCCTCCCGGTCACCACTGACCTTCTGACATATCACTTATCAGTAGTTTATGTGATACCAGTAAAAAATAGACGGAAAATATTACAGGTACTTATACATGCTTTCTACGTCTTCTTTCTTTACCGTTTCTTTTACATCCAGAACTTCAACTTTCACGTTCTTACTTCCGAACTGGATTTCAATGGTATCTCCTGCCTTGACCTGAACAGAAGCCTTGGCAGGTTTGTCATTTACCAGAACACGCCCTGCGTCACATGCCTCATTTGCCACGGTACGGCGTTTAATCAGTCGGGATACCTTCAGATATTTGTCTAATCGCATATTCTCTTATTCTCCAATAATATTATAAATTTACAGTTTCTGATAACAGGGGCAATATATACCCGGAACTTTGTCGTATTTATTCCAGAGTGCTTTTCAGGATAACGTTTTGCAGACAGCGACCAGCATATTTCCTCTGCACCATATACAAAAAGGGGGAACTTCCGTTCCCCCTTGGTTATCGTCACTCAATTATTTACCGTTAACCATATCTTTTAAAGCTTTTCCTGCTTTGAACTTAGGTGCTTTAGAAGCTTCAATTTTCATTGTTTCACCAGTCTGAGGATTTCTTCCCTCTCTAGCAGCTCTTTCACTTACTTCGAAAGTACCGAAACCAACTAACTGAATTTTTCCGCCATTTTTCAGTTCTTTAGAAACGACATCAACGAAAGATTTCAGAACATCTTCTACGTCCTTCTTGGATAAGTTTGTCTCTTTCGCCATAGCTGCTACTAATTCTGTTTTATTCATGGTGTTTCCTCCTCTAATGATCTCTTTCTTGTTTGGTGGCATCTGCCAAAAGCGACAGAGCTCTATCCTCTATATATATACCTTTTTGCCCTTATTGTCAAGGTTTTTGTTGCAGTTTGCGCTCATACGTTCGCAGCAAAAGTTATGACTCATTCCGTCCTCAGTAATACATTTTTCCGTCCCCGGTAACCGGCAAAAGACTGCAGCTTATTTTGCGTACTGCTTCTCATATCATCAGGAGAAAATTACTGCATAATGGAATCTGAAAAGCTGTATTTTCTGAAACAATTCTGGCCGAAATTCCGCCATGCTTCCTTCTGTCTGATCAGGTTTGCAAGCTTTTCCACATTTTTCTCAGAAATCCACACCTTCTTATGAGAATAGTAATAATTTGCCAGTTTCCAGTATTTCTCCGGATAGGTAAAACGCACCCTGAGGTTCTGCCACTCCATAAAGGAAATCGGGCGGATCTTATGATATTCCAGAAGCATTTCCTGTCCCAGCTCCAGGTTCCAGTTACATTTTTCCAGAATCTTTCTCATAAAACGGTAAAGATCTGCCATCTGGATGTCAAAGCTCCAGTGCCCGAAATTGGTCACTGCCGTTTTCTCTTTCTCCCCCTTCAGCATCAGTACATTGTGCTGATTATATTCCCCGTGACAGACACATCCCTCCTGCCAGGACTTCTCCCGAAGCGTTTCATACTCTGTCTCATCCAGAAGTGTAACTGCAAGCTGTGCCCGCTCCAGAAACCACTCCACACTCCCCAGAAAATCTTTCTCAAACACACAGGAAGCACCCTTTCTGCGGATAAATTTCCGGATTTTGCGCAGCTCCTGATTATGCCGGACATATTCGTCTTTCAGAGACTTTTCTCTGTATTCCTCCATCGGCTCCATTTTCATAAAAATATGTAATCTTGCCAGTGTCCGAACACTTCTCAGAATATCTTCTCTGGATTTCGTATCACACTCCCGCCCCTCATACCAGTGCTGAAGTGTAAAGGACAGTTCATCCTTATCCCGGCTGATCAGGCTCCCTTCCGTATTTTCCAGAAAACAGTCTGTGCTGATCCCGTTTTCCTGAAGATGAAGCAACAGTTCCTGCTGCTTTTTCAGCTTCTTTTCCGAACCATGAAACTCCCTCAGGATCAGGAGTCCCCGGGATGTATAGCAAAGTAAAGCCCCCCTTGTCCTTGCAGAACGGTCTGCTGTCAGGTCATACTGAGACAACGTGCCAAGTCCGTAATCATACAATGACATATCCCCCTCTTATTTTTGTACTTTCTATACATATGAAAAAAATCCAGGGGATATACCCCCGGATTCTGTGTTCTTTTATTTCTGTCTTTTCCCCACATATCTCGACGGAAAAAATCCATTCAGATCATAGTAAGAAGAATCTCTTTCTTATTTTTCTCCGGATCTTCCAGGACGGCTTCCAGCAGACGGTTCAGTGTCTCACCGATCTCACGCCCCGGTCTGTATCCTGCCTCGATCAGATCCTTTCCTGTGACTGCCAGTGTCTTTAACGAAACACACTGCTGTTCCTCCAGAATCTTCTCATAAGACGCTTTCACACGGTTCAGGCGTTCCTGCTTCTCTTCCCTTCTGTACGCACTCTGTGCCAGCATATCTGCCTCCTGCACTTCCAGATAATACGTGAAAAGATCCTCACCGATCCGGTTGACTGCACGGCGCACGGACCGCATACTGCCCTCCGGTCTGTCGTCATGCCATTTTACCAGCCTTGTCACCCTGCGGATCGTATCATTATCAAATTTCAACCTGCGCAGAATCTGTCCTGCCATCTTTTCACCGGCATCTCCATGCGTCTTGAAATGATCCCTGCCGTTCTCATCCGTCTTTCGAACCACCGGTTTCCCGATGTCATGAAGCAGCATCGTAATACGAAGAACTCTGTCTGCGCGTACATAGTCAAGGCTGTGCAGGATATGCTCTCCGACTGTATAGCAATGATGAGGCGTATTCTGCGGAGTCTCCATGCAGGCATCAAACTCCGGCAGAAACTCTGCGGTGATCCCTGTCTCATAAGCCACCCGAAGATAATCCGGATGTGGAGACACCAGAAGTTTCACAAGCTCCACCTGAATACGTTCTGCACTGACATGCTTCAGATTCGGTGCCAGAACGCCCAGTGCCTTACGAGTCTCATCTTCTATGGTAAATCCAAGCTGTGCACTGAAACGGACTGCACGCATAATGCGCAGGGCATCCTCTGTAAAACGCTCCAGCGGATCACCCACACAGCGGATGATTTTTCCCTGGATATCTTCCAGACCTCCAAAAAGATCCACCAGACCTCTCGACGGATTATACGCCATGGCATTGATCGTAAAATCACGCCGCTTCAGATCCTCTTCCAGACTGGCCGTAAAGGTCACTTCTTTTGGATGTCTGCCATCCTCATACTCCCCGTCCACACGGTAAGTCGTAACCTCATAACCTTCTTTTTCCATAAGAACGGTCACAGTTCCATGCTGCAGCCCCGTATCTACCGTTCTGTGAAACAGGGCTTTCACCTGCTCCGGTTTCGCAGAGGTTGTGATATCCCAGTCATCCGGCTTCCTCCCGAGAATCGAATCCCTGACACAGCCGCCTACCACATAAGCCTCATATCCCGCATTCTCCAGCGTGTGCAAAACTATTTCCGCGTTTTTTGGTATTTCCAGAATCATATGACCATCCTTATCTGTTTCATTATTATCAACCCCGAAAACCGGCATACAGGTATCGCTCTGCTGCCGGTTTTCTCTATTTCTTCACTGAGTCAGGCGGATAAAAGCATCCGCTTCGCTACGTGGCTCTACACCAAATAACTGCTCCGCAGTTTTAATATGCTCTGCCCCAGTAAACCATCTTCTTGGCCGGTTTTCCACAGCATACGCAGACATCACTTAAGTGTTCCTGCTCAAACGGCATACATCTGGATGTAGCCTGAACATCCTCTTTGATCTTGTCTTCACATGCACGGTCACCACACCACATAGCTTTTACAAAGCCAGGTTTATTGTTGATCGTATCCTTAAATTCTTCATAGTTGGTCGCAACATAAGTATGTGCATCTCTGTGAGCACGGGCACGTTCCAGCATATCCTTCTGAATGGTATCCAGGATTTCCTGTGCCTTCTCAGCCAGTTCTTCAAATTTAACAGTATATTTCTCTCTTGTATCACGACGGCAGATCACAGCCTGACCCTGCTCGATATCCTTCGGGCCACACTCGATACGGATCGGAATACCACGCATTTCCTGCTCTGCGAATTTGAATCCCGGGCTCTTGTCTGTGTCGTCTACTTTTACACGGATTCCTGCTGCTTTTAATGCTGCAAACATCTCGTCTGCTTTCTCCAGAACGCCTTCTTTTCTCTGCTGAATCGGAATGATAATAGCCTGTGTCGGAGCAATTCTCGGAGGCAGAACCAGACCACTGTTATCACCGTGTACCATGATGATGGCACCGATCATACGTGTAGTCATTCCCCAGGAAGTCTGATGTACATACTGAAGTTTATTTTCTTTATCTGTATACTGGATGCCGAATGCTCTCGCAAATCCGTCACCAAAGTTATGGCTGGTACCGGACTGAAGAGCTTTACCGTCATGCATCAGAGACTCAATTGTATAAGTAGCTTCTGCACCGGAGAATTTCTCTTTATCTGTCTTCTGTCCCTTGATAACCGGGATTGCAAGTACTTCTTCACAGAAGTCTGCATACAGGTTCAGCATCTGAATGGTACGCTCTTCTGCTTCCTCTGCTGTAGCATGAGCAGTATGGCCTTCCTGCCATAAGAACTCACGGGAACGAAGGAACGGACGTGTTGTCTTTTCCCAGCGAACTACAGAACACCACTGATTGTATACTTTCGGCAGGTCTCTGTGAGAATGGATTTCTTTTGCATAGAAATCGCAGAATAATGTCTCAGAAGTCGGACGTACGCACAGACGCTCCTGAAGCGGATCCAGACCACCGTGAGTTACCCATGCAACCTCAGGTGCAAATCCTTCTACATGATCTTTCTCTTTCTGAAGAAGAGATTCCGGGATAAAGATCGGCATATATACATTCTGTACGCCTGTTTCTTTAAATCTTCTGTCCAGTTCATGCTGGATGTTCTCCCAGATTGCATATCCTGCAGGTTTGATCGCCATGCAGCCTTTTACACTGGTATATCCGCAAAGTTCAGCTTTCTTTACAACGTCGGTATACCACTGGGCGAAATCGTCTTCCATGGATGTGATGGCTTCTACCAGTTTCTTGTTGTTTGCCATGATTCTTCTCCTTTTTATGTGATTGTGTTGATCCTGACTGAAACAAAAAAACTGCCGGTTTTTATAGAAAAACTTTCAGCTTTCTGTTCTCTTTTACTCAGAATATAGTCGCGGCGGAATGCATTTTCTTCTTATTTTTCTTATTTTCTTCTGTATCACATCAGTGCCATACAAAGACGAAAAAAAGAAGCCCAGCATCCCTCACAAGGGACCGAAAGGCTTCGGCGGTACCACCCTAATTAGCACTGTGCCCAAATGCCTGCACACTGCTCGCTCTTTTTCCGATAACGCAGGAAAAACGCCGTACTTCAATTGTACGGGGCTCCGAGGCCGGTTCCATAACTCACGCACAGAATCCTTCCACCACACGGGATTCCTCTCTGGGATTGCTCCTTATGTACTATTCTCTTCATCGCCGTAAATATTTCGCATTTGATTTTATTTTATGCGAAATGTCAGGGTGTGTCAAGAGTCAAAATTACGGAAATATTCCGTGCATGTCTACACCTGTTACTGTTCACTCCGTTCTCAGTAACACGCTTCGCGATG
>UMKZ01029566.1_pt1 | contig 16725 bp, 16 predicted proteins | sample 1966441 | NCBI WGS metagenome assembly UMKZ01 (sample SAMEA4836189, study PRJEB28245) | human gut metagenome | biome: gut microbiome; material: fecal sample | place: Denmark | collected 2008
AGCCGCGGCGATGGCCGAAGCGGCGTAGAATGAAGAAGGTTCCAGGCGGGCTGACACCAACATTCGGGACACTACTCTCCTCTCTGCTCCTCCAGGCCTGAAAACAGCCGTTTTTGCTGCATTTTAGGGCCGCGATCCGCGTTTTGGCGCCACGCGACAATCCGCAATCGCAAAAAAGTTGCAATCCGAGCCGATTTTTTGTTTCTGGGTTCCTGGGGGAGGCCCCGAACCAGTGCTGGAGCGTTGCCGGCCCGATACGGGACGGGGATGCGCTCGATACGGGGCGGGGTGGACCCGATACGGCGTTGCGAAACTCGGGTGGCGCTGCGGGCTTGGGTGCCTGCCCGCATATCGCGCTGCGTCATTGCTTTCTCGTAAAATAAGTAACGCCACGTTACTAAAGTTAGTTTTCCGCTACAATGGGCGCAGAGGATTTGTAGAAGACCAGGCGAGCGATTAAGTGGACGTCTCTATGCCCAGCGGTGCCTCGATGGCGAGTTCCTATGATCGGCATTCGTTGTCTTGGGTGGCGGGCGCCATCGGCCGGCGACAGCTTAAGCTGTCTTGTGCTTTTGTTTCGTGCAACGTTCGTCTTCGGAAGGCAAGGAGCCCCTATGAGCAATCTTTTGGATACCCCTAAGCTCGGTTTTGGCTGCATGCGTTTGCCCCTTACTGACCCCAAGGATCAGAAGAGCATCGACATCGAGCACTTGAAGAAGATGGTCGACACGTTCATAGAAGCTGGCGGCACGTATTTCGATACCGCCTATGTCTACCATGAAGGCGAATCGGAAGTTGCCATGCGCAAGGCGCTGGTGGAGCGCTATCCGCGCGATTCGTTCACCATTGCCACCAAGTGCTTGGCTTGGGCTCAGCCAACCGCCGAAGACGCTAAAGCGTGCCTGGATACTTCGCTGGAGCGTCTGGGTACCGACTACATCGACTTCTACCTGCTGCACAACATGGGCGGTGCGCGCACGGCGAAATTCGATGAGTATGGAATGTGGGAATGGGCCGCGCAGAAGAAGGCCGAAGGCGTTATCAAGCACTTGGGCTTCTCGATGCATGACAACGCCGAAACGCTGGACAAGTTGCTTACCGATCATCCCGATATGGATTTTGTCCAGCTGCAGGTGAATTACCTTGACTGGGAAGACCCCGTGGTGGAATCGCGCAAATGCATGGAAGTTGCGCAAAAGCATGGTGTACCCGTTGTGGTTATGGAGCCCGCCCGCGGCGGTCGCTTGGCTGACTTGCCGGAACGCGGTGCGAGCGTGCTGAAAGCTGCCGACCCCGACAAGAGCGTGGTTTCGTGGGCCTATCGATTCTGCTACAACCTGCCCAACGTTATCAGCGTGCTCTCGGGTGTATCGACGTTAGAGCAGATTCAGGAAAACGTGCGCGAATGGAAAGAAAACGAGCCTTTTAACGCTTCCGAAGAAAAAGCGTTGGGTGATGCGGTTGACGCTCTGAAGAGTGTAGGGCTGACCCCTTGCACCAACTGCCGCTATTGCGTGAAAGATTGCCCCGCTGGTGTGAAGATTCCCGAAGCCTTGGGCTTGCTGAACTTGGAGAAGATGACCGAGAATCGCGAATTTGCGAAGAGCCAGTACGCTTGGCAAACCCGCGACGGCCGCGCCTCCGCTTGCATTCAATGCGGCGCCTGCGAGGATATGTGCCCACAAGGCATCAACATTATCGAGCTGCTTGAGGATGCCGCTGATCATTACGAGTAGCGTGGGAATGTGGGGACGGGTGCCAGTTTTCCGCCCAACGAGCAGGGCCCCGTTTGCGATGCAATTCGCAAACGGGGCCCTGCTTTTGTGCACTATGGTTAAGTGGGAATCTGGTACCTGTCCCTATATTCCCAGTATCTAAAACGTTAAAAACGCGTTCGAGCGTAACTTTCGAATTAACAACGGTTCAGGCGGATTTCTCATTTGGGGCACAGGCGTTAAAACGATCTGAGAACTCGATTTTCAGCCTCTGTTTTCCTCTTCAACGGCGTAATACTAGCGCCGTGCCCGTCGTCTACGCGTACTCATAGACGACGGGCAGGTTCGAAAGAAGAAGAGGAAAGAGGAAGAACCGAATGGAACAAAAGGCTTGGAACACAAAGCGCGTTGGAATGATGCTTTTGGCTTTGATGATGGCCGCAAGCGCTTTGCTGTTCGCTACGGGTTGCTCGTCGCAGAACAATCAAAAGGAATCGAACGACCCCATTACGATGGTTTGGCTGCCTGATAATTCATCCGCCGACCTCACTCAGTCTCGCGAGGCTATTGGCGATGTGATCAAGAAGGCAATCGGCCGCGACGTTGAGCTGATGACCACCACCGATTACAACGTGGCAATCGAGGCGATTTCTTCCGGTTCTGCTCAGATGGCGCTGCTCGGTGCTGAGGGTTACGTTCAGGCGAATTCGAAGAACGGCGCCGTGCAGGCGGCCTTTACCAACAGCGATGAAAACGGAACGCTTGATGGCGCATGCTACTACAGCCGCATTTGCGTCCCTGTTGACCAGGCCGACAATTACAAGGATGGCGACGGCTATTCCCTGGACAACCTGAAAGGTAAGAAGTTCTCGTTCGTATCCGCAACGTCAACTTCGGGCTTCAAGGTTCCTTCCAATGCCATCATGAAGAAGTGCGGTGTTGAGTCTTCCGACGATCTTCTACAGGACGGCACGTTCTTCAGCAAGGTTATGTTCGGCGATTCCCATCAGGGCTCTGCGGTGAACCTGCTTTCCGGTCAGGTTGACGCTGCTGCATTCGATGACGTTGACGTAGACATGTACTTCGATCTGGTATCTGGCACCGCCAACACTCCCGGCGCCGTATACAAGGTGAAGGACGATGCCGCCGCCCCGTTTGATTCGGTTCACGGCAAGGAGTTCACCATCATCGGCGTAACTCCTGTACTGAACGCACCGTTCTGCTACAACACCGACAAGCTTTCTGCGGATGAGCAGCAGAAGATCACTGAAGCATTCTGCTCCGAGGAAACTGCATCCAACAAGGAGATCTTCGCCGATCCTGACGATGAGAACGCCAAGGCGATCTTCGACAAGGATTCCGACAAGACTTGCTTCGTTGCCTGCGACGATGCATGGTACAACCCCATCCGCGAGCTTGGTGCATAAAGCATGGAGCAACGTCAGGAACTGCTGACCGTTGAGCACCTGACGAAAAGCTACGACGGCAAGGGGAAAGCGTTGCACGACGTGTCGCTTTCCCTTCGTCGTGGCGAGTTCGTCACGGTTATCGGGCCTTCGGGGGCAGGAAAATCCACCTTCTTGCGCTGCATTAATCGCCTAATTGACGCTTCGGAGGGAAGCATCGTGTTTGATGGGCGTGAGATCACCAGCATGAACAAGCGTCAAATGCGCGAAGCACGCCGCGACATCGGGATGATCTTTCAGCACTACAACCTGGTTCATCGAGCGACTGCAATCGAAAACGTTTTGCAAGGGCGCCTGGGGTACCTGTCGAACTTCCGTGGCATTTTCGGCTTGTACAGCGAAGAAGACAAGCGCAGCGCGTTTGAGCTGTTAGACAAAATGGGCCTTGCTGAATTCGCATATCAGCGCGCCGATCAGCTTTCTGGCGGTCAGCAGCAGCGAGTGGGCATTGCGCGTGCGTTGGTGCAGGACCCGCTCTTGATGCTGTGCGATGAGCCCATTGCCAGCCTCGACCCGAAATCTTCCCGCGTGACGATGGAGATGCTTCGTTGGGTTTCCGACGAATTGGGCGTTGCTTGTTTGGTGAACCTGCATCAGGTCGACTACGCCATCGAATATTCCGATCGGATTGTTGCGCTGAAGAAGGGCGTCAAGGTGTTCGACGGCACGCCTGATGAGCTGGACGCAAAAACCATTTCCGACATCTACGGCACTCCGTATGTGCATGAGGGTGCGTATGGCGTGGAAGAGGAGAATGCAGGCGCGCAAGGTGCTGGCATGGCAGGCGCAGTCGTGAGAGGCATTGGCGCGGAAGGGGAGAGCGTTGGTGTAGCGGGTGCCGCTGCAGCCGCGGGAGGCTCGGGCGTGGCGGGTGCTGGCATGGTTGGCGTCGGCGTGGCAGGGCAAGGCGTCAGTACGGAAGGCGCCGCCGAGTTCGACCAGGCTGTCGTGGCTGCGGTGATCGAAGAGGCGAAGGCCGTCACGCGGGCGAATGCCGGGGTGCCCGAAGGGGTGAAAGCTGTCGCTCGTGCCAATGCCGCGGTAGTTGAAGAGAGGAACGCTGTTACGCGAGCAAGCGCTGGCAAGTCGCAGCTGCGGACTGGCGATGCTCCTCATGTTGAGGTGGGCGCATGACCGTCAAGTTTGCGAAGGCAGCAGCCTCCGGCGAAGGACGTTCGATAGCTTTTGCCGGTAATGAAGCCAGGGCAGCAGCTGAGGTCCATACCGCTCGTTGGTTCTTTCGGAAGCGAATGCTGTGCATCGTGGGGTTGGTAGTGGGCTTTCTTGCCATCAACCTGCTTTCCGGTGGGTATGTCGATTTCGACTTCATGGAGGCGGTGGCCGATATTCCCGGTGGTCTTGCCTGGATGGCGGTGAACTTCTTGCCGAGCGCCGCATCGCTCGAAAAGCTGCCGCAGATTATGCCTGCGCTTCTTTCCACGGTGCTCGACTCGATTGCTGCCAGCACTACGGCGGCGCTGTTGGCGTATGTGGTTGCGGTGCTTGGATCGCGTTCGGTGGGACTCGGTGGCGTGGCGCAGGTTTTGGCGCGCGGCATTGCGTCGCTGTTCCGCAACATTCCCGTTGTTGCCTGGGCGTTTATCCTTTTGTTCTCGTTCCATCAAAGCGAGTTCACCGGTTTCTTGGCGCTGTTCCTGGGCAGCTTCGGCTACCTAACCCGCTGCTTTTTGGAAAGCATCGACGAGGTGAGCTCGGGCACTATCGAGGCGCTTCGGGCCACGGGTGCAAGCTATCTGCAAATTGTGGCGCAGGGGGTAATTCCCCTCTCTATCACTTCGGTGGTGAGCTGGATGCTGTACATGGTGGAAACCAACATTCGCGACGCCACTTTGGTGGGCATTCTTACCGGCACGGGCATCGGATTCGCGTTCAACCTGTTCTACAAAAGTTTTCGTTATGACGTGGCGGGGCTGGTGATTCTGCTGATTGTCGCAGTGGTCATCTGCTGCGAAAGCGTTTCCAACTACGTAAGGAGGCGCATCCTATGAAGCAGCTTGCGGAAGAAGGCGCAGCTTGCTGGCCCGTAGCTCATCGGAGCACAGCTTGCGAAGGCGTGGCTTGCACCGGGGCGCGCATTTCGCGAACTGGCAAGATCAAAACGCGCTGCATGAACAAGCCGAATGCGGTGCTTGGGGCAACGCTGGGCGTGCTGGCTGCGGTAACCATGCTCACCTTCGTGTTGATGGATTACGGTGACACGCCACTTTTGGAAGCGGCGGCAAATGCCCTGGGTGACTTTGCCACCATGCTTACACAGCCAGGGCTTGGCGGCCATTTCACCCTTGCCGATTTGGTCGACGGCCTGTTTGTTTCGTTGGCGCTGGCAACGCTCACCACGGTGTTGGGCGCGGTTGTCGCTTTTGTCTTGGGACTTTGCGCTGCCATGAATTTGTCGAACCGCGCAGCATCGAATGCCATCAAAGCGGTTATGTCGTTGTTCCGTGCCGTTCCGACTATCTTGTGGGTGCTTATCTTCACGGTTGCTATCGGCTTGGGTCCCGAAGCGGCGGTGGCGGGCCTCTTGTTCCATGGCATTGCGTACCTGACCAAGGCTTACTCAGAAAGTTTCGAAGAGGTTGACCCTGGCGTGGTGGAAGCGCTACGTGCCTCAGGTGCTTCATGGTGGCAGGTGGTATTTTCCGCTGTTGTGCCCGAAAAGCTGTCCGAGATCCTTTCCTGGACATTCATTCGCTTCGAAATCAACTTTGTCAACGCTGTTGCCGTGGGGGCCGTTGCGGGCGCGGGCGGCATTGGCTATCAGCTGTTTTTGGCGGGCAGCTTCTATTACGACATCCACGAAGTGGGTCTGATCGTGTACTTCTGCTTCGCGGTTGCGGTGGTGCTGGAGCTTCTTTCGACTCAATTACGTAAGCGCTTCATCGTGCAGAACTAGGAGAAAAAAATGAACAGAAAAGAACGTACGCGCGTTTTGGTGGAGGGAAATCGCAAGGTGCTTTCCCGTATGGCGTGCGAAGCGGAACAGCTATACGCCGTTGCGATGGTGAAAGAGCCCGCAGAGGAGCTGGTGATGCTGAAGGTGCGTGAGAGCGCTCAGTGCAGCCTATTTTATCTGGGCGAAGCGCTTATGACCTCGTGTGCGGTTCGCATCGGCGGTGCCCATGGCTACGGCATGGTGCTGGGAGACGACCGCAAGAAAGCCCGCGATTTGGCGGTAGTCGATGCGGTGTATGCCGCAGGCGGCAATGAGATCTTGCTGCTTGCCTGGGAGGGAATGCTCGAAGAAGAGCGACAGCGTTTGACTGAAGCAGAGCAAAAGCGCGCGGAGGCATTGCTCCGTACGCAGGTAGATTTTTCGACGATGGAAGTTTAAGGATGATTGCGAATAACGTAGAAACCCATGTAGCGCAGCGCGCGTTTCGGCAGGTGTTGGACGCCTTTGCTCGTCCTGGCACTGTTGGGCAGGTTGATGCTTTTCCGAAAAGCGGTGAGATTGCGCCAGTACCGGGTTGTTTTGAAACAGCGATTCGTCTTTTTGTTGATCAGGCGGTGAGCTTTTGTGTGGCTGGATCCGAATCGCAGGATATTGCTTGTTGGCTGACCATGCAAACCCATGCAAAGCAGGCGCATGCGCAAGAGGCCGACTTTGTATTGACTCCTGTTGCGAGTGATGCGTTGCACGTCGAAGCGATCGCCCAGGCAAAGCCCGGCACGCTCGAAGAGCCGGAAAAGGGCGCTACGGTTGTTTTGCTGGTCGATTCCATTTCCGCAGCTCCTGCCAAGGGCTTAACGCGCTTTGAGCTTTCGGGGCCTGGCATCGAAAAGACCACCGAACTGTATGTAAGCCAAGCGGAATGGGCACGCGCTCGCGCGGAACGCTCAGACGAGTACCCCTGCGGCATTGAGATCTTGCTCGTTGACGGCGGGGGCAACGTGGCGGCGCTTCCTCGCACTACCTGCATCGAAAATACGTTCGCCTGCTTGGGTGGAAGAAAAGGGGAGGTGGTGTAATGGGGTACGTTGCAGTACGTGGCGGAGGCCTTGCCATCGAAGAAAGCCTCAAGCTCCTTGAGCGCGAGCGCGTTGAAGGTTCGAATGGCGTTTCTGTCGACGCGGTGGAAGATGCGTTTCCCGGTCTTGTGGAACAGGTGATGGGTGAGGCTTCCCTCTATGCGCCTCGTCTTGCCGCTGTGGCGCTGAAACAGGCGCAGGGCTCGCCCGAAGAGGCGGTGTTTTTGCTGCGCGCGTTTCGCTCGACGCTTGAGCGCCCGTATGTCTCACGTGAGATCAGAGGGCAGAATATGGCGGTTGAGCGTCGTATTTCGGCGGCGTTCAAGGATGTTCTTGGCGGTCAGCTGCTCGGGGCGACGCGTGATTATTCCCACCGTTTGATTCGTTTCGATTTGGAGCGCGAGACCGAGGAGGATGCGGCGAAGGCGCGCCGTGCGTACGACGATGAGCTGGATGCGGCATGGGCAGCGCTCAGCGAGGAGCAACGCGAGGAGCATCGTGCTGCTGCGGCGAAGCTGAAGCATATGCCGAAGGTGCTGGACTATCTGCGCAAAGAAGGCTTGATCGACGAATGCGACGGAAATGACGAAGATCCTGTTGATGTGACCATGGAGCCGTTGGTATTCCCTGCGCCGCGTTCTGCGCGTTTGCAGACGCTGGCTCGTGGCATGACCCAGGGCGTGACCACCTTAGGATACGCCGCTATCAGAGGATTCGGCCCTTCGCATCCTACCGTGGGCGAATTGCGCTCTGGCTCAGTGGAGGTGTTAGTTGACCACCCTCTGGACGACGGTGCTGATGAAAATGATGCCTACTATTTGGGCAGTGTTCCCGTGACGGAAGTGGAAAGCGTATTCGCGGTAGATCGTTCCAGGGAAGGTAAGTCGCAGATGGGCTTCAAGGTGGGCTATGGCATGGTGATGGGCCACCAGGAGACGAAGGCGATTGCGATGAGCGTGCTTGATTTCTGCCTTGAGCAGGGCGACAAGCGCTATCCCACGCAGGACGAGGAATTCGTCCTGTATCACGTGGATGGCGTGGAGGCTACCGGCTTCGTTTCCCATTTGAAGCTGCCGCACTATGTAACCTTCCAATCGAAGCTTTCCAGCGTGCGTTCCACGGTGAAGGGGGATGAGCAGTAATGCGTCAGCTTTATAATTTCGCCTTCTTCGACGAGGCCTCGAAGCGCGAGATTCGCCGCGCCATTATCAAGGGCGTTTCCATTCCGGGCCATCAGATCCCCTTTGCTTCGCGCGAAATGCCTATTGGCCGCGGCTGGGGTACGGGCGGCTTGCAGGTTACGTTGGCTCTTATTGGCCAAGACGATGTGCTGAAAGTGATCGATCAGGGCGCCGACGACAGCGTGAATGCCGTGAACATCAAGAAGCTCGTGGCTGAAACCACCGACGTCGAAGTGACTGAGAAAACGCAGCACGCAAGCCTTATCCAATCACGCCATCGTATTCCTGAACAGCCGCTTTTGGCAGATCAGATACTTGTTCTGCAAGTTCCGATGCCAGAGCCCCTGCGCAATTTCGAGCCAAGTGAGGCAAAAACGCGCGTACTTCATGCCGAGGCGGACTACACCGGGGCGTGGCTGGGGCTGTTCGATCAGATTGTGCGCTACGGCCATACCGTCACTAACGCAGATCATCCATGTTTGGTGGAGGGCCGCTACGTGATGGCTCCTTCCCCTATTCCCCGATTCGATACGATGCGGCTCAACATGGCCCAGAACTTGACGCTTTTGGGGGCAGGCCGCGAAAAGAAGATCTATGCCGTCCCGCCCTTTACCCATGTTCACCCGCTCGATTTCGAGGATTACCCCTTTGCGGTGGAGGATTTTGAAGGCAAGAGCTGTTGCTTGTGCGGCGCCACCGATGTGTACCTGGATGAATTGGTGGATGAGGAAACGGGCGAAACCTATTACCAGTGCAACGACACGGCGTACTGCCAGCAAAGGCGAGAGGAGGGGCGCAATGAATAAGGTGCCCGTTATGGATGAAGAGCCCTGTTTGCAGGTGCGCTATGTGTCGAAGCTCTTTGGCGAAGGCTGCGACTATTGCTTGGGCGGTGGCGAGCTGGAGCGCAACATATGCCCAAAGTGCAAGACGGTGCATGCGGTTCGTGATGTGAGCTTAGATTTGTATCCCGGCGAAATCGTGGGAATCGTGGGTGAGTCGGGCAGCGGCAAATCCACCTTTATGCAGTGCCTGTACTTTGATCAGATTGCCACTGCAGGTACGGTGCGCGCTGTTGCCTACGATGGCGGTGGGACGAATTTGCTGGAGCTTTCCTCGCAGCAGAAGCGCAAGGTGCGCAACACGGTGTTGGGCATGGTGTACCAGAACCCGTACTTGGGCTTGCGCATGAATTTTTCTTCCCTTTCGAATATTGCCGAGCAGATGATTGCCGCCGGCAATCGCAACGTGGAATCGATGCGTGCTCGCGGCAATGAGCTTTTAGGGAAGGTGAACATCCCTCTTTCGCGCGCAGGGGATGCACCCGCCACGTTTTCTGGCGGTATGCAGCAGCGCGTTCAGATTGCCAAGGCGCTTTCGAACAACCCTCCCGTGCTGCTTTTGGATGAAGTTACCACGGGCCTCGACCTTTCCGTACAAGCCAGCGTTCTTGACCTGATTCTGCAGATCAAGCGCGATTTCGGCGTAAGCATGCTGGTGGTAAGCCACGATCTGGGCGTTATCCGCATGTTGGCCGATCGTACGTTCGTGATGCTGAACGGACAGGTGGTGGAGCACGGTCTTACCGACCAGGTTCTGGAAGATCCTCAGCATTCCTATACTCAGCAGCTGGTGTATTCGCTGCTGTAAATGGGCCCTTTGCCCAGCGGCGTTTTTCCAGGCGCCGCATAGATTGATAACCCAATGCAAGGAGAAATGCATTTATGGAAGCAAATTCGCTTGTGATTCGCGGAGGCAACGTGGTTACCGAAGATGCGATTCTGCCCAACCACGATATCGTTGTCGAAAACGGAACCATTGCGCGCATTGCGCCGACACTTGCCAACGCTCGCACGATTGATGCGCAGCTTGACGAGAATACATCGGGTATGGTGGTTGATAGGGAAACTGGTTTCCCTGTGGTTGATGCGCGAGGCGCCTATGTGGTGCCGGGCATGATCGACGTTCACTCCGACTATATCGAGTCGGTGGCATCTCCGCGGCCGAGCGTGGTTATGGATCTGCCCACTTCGCTGTACAAGGTTGACCGTGAGCTGGTTTCACATGGCGTAACTACGATCTATCATTCGCTTTCGGTGTACGGGGCTAAGATTTTCGACCACAAGCCCATTCGTAATTTCGAAAATGTGAGCAAGCTTGCCGAAAGCATTTCCGACATGCGCGAAAGCGAAGGGCACGACCACCTTATTCGCCACCGCTTCCATTTGCGCTTGGAGCTTGATTCCGTTGACCGTGTGGACGAAGTGTATAACTACCTGCAGGATGGCAAGGTGGATTTGATCTCGTTCATGGACCATACGCCTGGTCAGGGCCAATATCGTGACTTGCTGGTATTCAGCGACACCATCAAGGGGTACCGCGATGGTATTTCCGACGAAGAGGTTGCTGCCATCGTTGCGGAGCAGCAGGCTGCCGACAAGATTGGCCCCGAGCAGCTGAGCGAGCTTGCCGAACTTGCTCATGAGCAGGGAATTTCGCTTGCTTCTCATGACGACGATTCGAAGGAAAAGCTCGATTACATGGGTACGCTGGGCGCATCGATTTCAGAGTTTCCTGTTGATATGGAAACGGCGCGCGACGCATGCAGCCGAGGCATGTTTACCCTGGCGGGCGCCCCGAACGTGATGATGGGGCACAGCCATGCGGGCAACCTTTCGGCGCGTGAAGGTGTTGCCCAGGGCGTGATCACTATGCTGTGCAGCGATTACTACCCGGCGGCCCTTATCGATGCGGTATTTATCCTACATCGCGAATGCGCAATGCCCCTTCCCGAAGCGTTTGCGTTGGTGACGGCTAATCCCGCCAAGGCGGTGGGTATTTATTCCGAAGTTGGCACGCTTGCGGTTGGCAAGCGAGCGGACATTTTGTTGGTGCGCGAAATCGGATGCACGCCCGACGCGCAAACTACCACGCCGGTTATTACGCGTGCTTTCGTGGGCGGCAATTCGGTGTACCGTTCTCATTACCCCGATCAGCCTCATGGTTACGATCGCTAGGGGCTGCCATGAAGGAACTTCTGAAAATCGACGATCTTTCCAAGTCGTTTGTGATGCATCGTGCACAGCGCCGCATTCTGGGTTGCCAGCACATCAGCCTTTCGCTTATGCCGGGCGAATTCGTGGGCATTACGGGGCGCAGCGGATCGGGCAAATCGACCATCCTGCGTTGCATCTACCGCACCAATTTGCCGGAGTCGGGCGCCATTTGGTACAACTCGGAATCGTTTGGAGCGCTTGATTTGTGCCAGGCGAGCGAGCGTCAGATGATCTACCTGCGCAAATACGAAATGGGCTATGTTTCGCAGTTTCTGAATGCCCTGCCGCGCCAAACCGCCTACGACATCGTATTGAAGAGCGCCCTGGAAACCTTCGGTGCCGATGAGGAGGAAAAGGCAATGTGGGAAACCGAGCGCATGCTACGCCATTTTGACATCGATGAATCGCTGTGGCTGCTGTATCCGCGTACGTTTTCTGGTGGCGAAAAGCTTCGCTTGAATATTGCTGCCGCCATGATCAAGCAGCCTCGTTTGCTGCTGCTTGACGAGCCTACTGCTTCGCTGGATGCGGCGTCGAAGGTGAAAGTGCGCGAGTTAATAGAGCGATTGAAGGCGCAGGGGACCACGATGTTGGGGATTTTCCATGACCTCGAGTTTATGGAGGGCCTGTGCGACTATGAGTTCAATATGCAAAAGGGAGAGATAGTTCAATGAGCGAATGGCAGGGCACCAAAGAGCGTACCGCGCAGGCATTTCGGCAGGAGCCGCTGTGGGATTTGCTGGGGGTACAGCCTGGGAGGGAATTTCGTGCCGATCTGCATGCGCATACAACGCTTTCCGATGGGTCGGATTCGTTTTTGGAGCTGATGGGGAAGGCACGCGTGCGGGGGGTTACCCATCTGGCGGTAACGAACCACGACACCACTGTCGGGCTTGATGCTATTCGGCAGCAGGCGGCAGAGCATGGATTCTCGGTTGTGTGCGGTGTAGAGATCAGTGCGTGGGACTCGACTGCAAAGCGGCGCGTGCATCTTTTGGGATTGGGCATGCCCGCCGATGCCCCGGCGGTGTGCGATTTGTGCTCGGATACCTTGGAGCGCCGCACCGCGAATACGGCGTGGCAGATGCGGCAGCTGCTTGACGCTGGCTACGATGTGGACGTTGAATATGCGGCGCAGCTGGCTGGACAGTCGACGGGGTTCTACAAGCAGCATCTGATGGCTGCATTGACTGATGCCGATTTCAGCAGCGCAGAGTATCAATTCCTGTACAAGACACTGTTCAAGGGCGGCGGTATTGCGCAGCGCGATATCGAGTACGTTGACATGTGCGATGCCGTGGCTGCTATTGCGGCTGACGGCGGGTTGCCAGTTTTGGCGCATCCCGGCCAGTTCGACAATTACGAGGCGTTGCCTGCGCTCGTTGATGCGGGGCTTGTTGGCATCGAGAAGTATCATCCCGATCACGACTATCGCGATACGCAGATGTGCGAAGAGTTTGCTGCGCGTTACAGCCTGTTTTGCACGGGCGGCTCCGACTACCACGGACGCTTCGGCAAGGTGCCGTACCCTGGCTATCGCTTCATAGTGGACCAAGCGTTTTAGGGTGGGAAAATAGGGACGGGTATCAGATTCCCACTTACGCTACGGCGCACAAAAACAGGGTCTCGCCCGCGAGTTTTGAACTGCCTCCCATTTCTGCAGAAGACCCCTATAGGAAAAGCAGAACATTGTTTGTCCAACTATAGGGGTCTTCTGCATTTTGGGGTGCAGTTCACTTCGTCGCAGGCGAGGCTTCTTTTTTCGTTATAACTAGCTGGGAAACGGGATCCGCCCCTATTTTTCGCTTATATGCCGAGGCCGCCCATGTTGTGGAAGCGCTTCTGCAACATGTCGGTGGGATAGGCGGTATCGCAGAATTGTTCGATGGGATTCTGCGGCGGAATGCCATCGGTGCGGGCATCGGCGCGCAGCAAAACGATGATGGTCATGGCAATGTCGAGCGCCATGAAGATGGAAAGCGCTGCCGTTGCCGCACGGTACGGGGCGCCGGCGGTGTTTACATGGTTGAAGATGCGTTGGCATAATTGCAGGCCAACCTTTACCCACAGCACGCCAATGGTGCCCCAGATCAGGCAGTGGAAAACGTCGGTGCGCCCGTCGAAATTGAGGGGGATGTTCAGATAGCTCCATGCCACAACGCCCCAGAATGTTTCCATGGCCCAGCTGGCGAAGTACTCAAGGCTGCCGCCCACGACGGCGCTTACTGTCAAAAGCAGTGGAACCCCTTTGTCCTGCAGGGGTTCGAGCAGCATGGTTAGCAGAACTGCCGCCAGCCCGTAGATGGGTGAAAACGGACCCCAGATGAAGCCGGCACGGCTTTCCAATTCGCCGAACGCCACAAGGTGCTGCAGCGTTTCACCCATAAGGCCAACGACGGACATGCCCATGAAAATCCACACCAGCTGTCCTGGATGTTCGGCAAGATGCGTTTGCTCGTGGGTTGCCGAAGCGGCATGACGGTTAAGTTCGCGAGCAAGTTCCACCACGGCAATCCTTTCGTTCGGGGTTTGTTATTCGCAGGCAGTGCGGTTCCCTTTAGGGGGGCACTGTGCTGTTCGATGCTGGTGCGGTATCGGTTGTGCGAGGCCTTCTTTGAGGCGCGGCGCAATCGATGCGCATTTGTGCGACGCCGCCTTTGCGGGAGCGGCATCGGCACGTGCAAAGGCAGGAGGCTGTTGCGCAGGGATCGTGCGAAAGCGATTTTCCTGCGTTGCCCGCCGCGCAGACATGCCAAGGACATTCCTTGCGTGGCGTAGTTTCGCCCCAATGCACTCAACGCGCATTTGCGCAGCATTATTCATTGTAGCTTTTACGTTCTGCGGCGGGCGAAAGAGGCAGGAAAATTACACCGCTTAGCGACCTTTGCCCTGTAGTCCCTGCTTTGCACTTGCCTGTTTGCTAGGCGCTATTCCAGCACGTCGCGGCACTCAAAGAGGGTGGATGCCAGGTTCGCCAGACGGACGGTGTATAGGCCGCCGTCGGGCGAATTGGTCATGGTGCTCATGAGGTAGGTGGTGCCGTCGGTGCACTTGATGAGCCCCGCATCGCACAGACCGGTGAAACGTTCGCTGCCAGAGCACCAGCCTGCCTTGTTGAGCACGGCTTCAACTTCGCCATCGTCGCTCACGCCAGAGCGAATGAACGACACGTTCGTCTGCTCGTAGAGAGATGCCAGGTTTTGCGCAGTGGGCGTATTGGTTTTGAGGTACTGGTACGTGCGCAGCCATAGCAGGGCGGATTCGCGCGCGGAGTAGCGTGGGAAGTGCGTGTCGTGCATGATCTCGGAATCCACGCCGCACGAATTGAGCCACTCGGCGAACCCTGCGCTGTCGTATGTGTTGCGCAAGCTGCTAAAGGCGCTGTTATCCGAGTAGAGGATCATGGGTTGCATCAGGGAATATATGGACGACGAAACGCCGGAGCCCGCCGCTTCACTGCCGGATGGGTAGGAAGCGTCGTTGTCGCCCAGGTGTTGGCACAGGAAGGCGGCGTAGGGACCCTTGAACGAGCTGGCGCCGTAAACGCGCGAGTCAAGGTTGTAGGCGATGCCCTTGCCGGTGTTCAAATTGATGAGCGTGAAGCCAACGGTGTAGCCGCCGCCTTCGATGTTTTGGGTGGCTGCTGCAAGGGATTCTTGCTGCTCTTCGGAAAGCGGTGTGGCATTTTCGCCTTCTATCAGGGAAAACGTGCCAGGGGCGGTGGTGAAGGAATCGACGCTGTTGAGTGCGTTGGGCGTGAGACGTTGAGCGACGAGTCCCGCTGCCGCTTCGTCTGCGGCAGTATTCGTGGTAGTCGCAACGGCGTTTGCTGCGTAGTTCACAAAGCTGCTGCTTAGGAGGATGCCGTTAGGGGCGGGCCGGCTGCTTGAAGCCACGGCTGCGCCGATGCCCACTACGGCGCACAGCGCAATGGCTGCAGCGATGGCGGAAGCTTTTTTGTGTAGGCCGAGGAAATTTTCGGCTTTTTGGAGGTACGCGGATGCCGTCTTTGCTGCGTGGGAGGCATAGTGCTTGTCGGATGCCGTCTCCGCTGCATGAGCGGCGCTGCGCTCATCGAGCGGTGCCTCTTCTGCGTGATCGGAGCGGCTTGCTGCTTCTTTGTCGGCGATGGCGGCGTTCTCGCGTTCCGATGAGACGTCGCCGACACCGTCGCGCTGCGCTGCTGCCTCGTTGTCATGTTCGGGCGAGGGGGCATTGCCGCGTTTCGATGAGGAGGTGTCGCCGTGTTTCAGCGAAGTGACGTTGTCGCGTTCCGGCGAGGCGGTATCGCCATGCTCTGACGAAGCGGTGTTGTCGCGCTCCGGCGAGGCTGCGCTGTCGTGATCGGACAGTTCGGTGTTGCCATGATTCAATGAGTCGGCGTCACCGCGTTGGGACGGTTCGTTGCCGTCGTGTTCCGATGATGCCGCGCTGCCATGTCCGGACGGTTCGTTGCCGTTATCGCGCCCGTCCGTGTCGTTGATGTAAGTATTTTTTTCGCTCATGTTCGCCATACTACGCGAGCACGTTTTCAGCGCCGTTTCTTGGCGGAAGGTACCAAAATATTTTCATGGTTTCTTGGACGTGTCAGCGCGTGGTGTTGAATTGGCCGATGTTTCGTTCGCGTGGCGTCTCCCGGTTCCGTGACGCCACGGTGCGTTCTCGGGTGCCTGGCGATGGCGATATTTCGCCCTGGTGCGTTCCCGGGCGGCAATCCGTGGCAAGTTTTGCGCTTCATGTATCCCAAAAGGTGCCTCGGACGGGAAAATCGCCAGTTCGTGGCAACATATCGCCACCATGCATCCAAAATGAGCTGACTTTGGCAAGATTCGCGCGCCATGTATCCGAAATGCCCTGCAAATCGCCTTTCGGGAACGCACCGCGCGAAGATCTTGCCACGAAGGGGGTCTTTTCGCTGCACAGACCCCTCGAATCATGCACGACGCGCGAATCTTGCCATTCCTGGGTGTTTCGTTTGGGTGTTGCGGGCGAGGTGAGGGGCGAGGTGGGCCGAGGGGTGCTGGCGCAGCGTATGCGGCTCGCGCACACGATGCCCCTGTTGCTGCGCCTGCTCTCGCGTGAGACGTGCTCGTTGCCCTCCCGTGTGAGGTGCGTGCATTCTGCGCCGCCCTATGCGAGGTAAGCGCATTCGCTTCGCGTCGTTGGGTTTGCCTCTCGCCTTTCACGCGCCGTCTTTGCCTTGTGCGTTCGTTCCGCGGCGGCGCGCGTTGTTGAATTGGTTGGCGCTTCGCATGAGGGTGACACCCACAGCCCCGTTGCCGCGTCTGTGTTGTGGGCGAAGCGACGGCATCGGCGG
>UMKZ01036690.1_pt1 | contig 16611 bp, 20 predicted proteins | sample 1966441 | NCBI WGS metagenome assembly UMKZ01 (sample SAMEA4836189, study PRJEB28245) | human gut metagenome | biome: gut microbiome; material: fecal sample | place: Denmark | collected 2008
CAGCGGATAATAGAAGAAAGTCAAATCGTATAGCAACACTAACCGCGGCAACGCCGCGCGCAGGCAGTTGCATTCCGAAGGCATAAAGGTTATTCAACCCCGAGACTGCCAATCTAAACCTTTCTCTTGGGGGATTTAAAGGGGGATATTCTCTTTCGTGAAAGAGAATATCCCCCTTTGCCCCGTTCCCCATGCGGCATGGGAAAACTATTTTCTGTCAGCGACAGAAAGAATTTTATCCACCGCTGCTTTCGCGCCGCCGCAGCGGAGGAAGCTCTCACGAATATTCTGCGCATTCGCGCGGTACGACGGTGTTTGCAGAACGGCGTTGACCGCGGTGCGGATGGAGGCGGCGTCGGCTTTTTCGAGCTTGAGGCCCGCGCCAAGTTCGGCGACGCGGGCGGCGACGCCGCCCTGTTCGTTCGTCTGCGGGAAGAGAACGAGCGGCACGCCAAAGTAGAGACTCTCACTCGCGCTGTTCATGCCGCAGTGGGAGAGGAAGACGTCGGCTTTTTGCAGCACGGCGATCTGGTCGACGTGGGGGAGGGCGGTGATGTTGTCGGGAAGTGTGCCGAGGGCGGAACGGTCGATCTGCTCGCCGGTGGAGAGGATGACCTGATAGGGCGAGTCCGCGAACGCGGCGATACAGGCGCGGTAGAAGGGGAGGAGGTCGTTGTTGACTGTGCCCATCGAAATGTAGATGAGTACATCGTGGGTCTTTTCGATATTTTCTGTCGCGGGGCGGATGGACGGGCCGACGAAAGCGTATTTGTCTGAGAACGTGTCGGCGCAGGGCTGGAACTCGGGCGAGGTGTAGACGATGGTGTCGGTCCGGTCGTCGTTCTGGATGATGTCGAGGATGTTTTTGATGGGATAGCTGCGGTCACGGAGGCGCTGGAGGTCGCGGTTGATCTTCGGCATGGCGAGCAGCATTTTGAGCATCTGGCCGCCGCTCTGCTTCATGACCTTGGCGGAATAGCGGTTGAAAGCAAATGTCGTGGTCGAGGAGATGAACGGGATGCCAAGCTTTTTGGCGACGGCCTTGCCCCAGACAGCCATCGAGTCGGCGACGATACAGTCGGGCGCGTAAGCGCGCATGTCGGCGCAGACCACTTCGTCGAGGGCGAGGGTGGTCTCGACCAGAATGTGCGTTGAAAAGGCAATGTCTTTGCCGATGCGCGCGCCGTCGACGGGCGTGAGGTACTGTTCGCAGTCATACGGGTCGCAGGCGGCGAATTGTGCGCCCGTAGCCTCGATGAGCGGGCGCATGGGCTCGTAGGAGTAGTAGCGGACCTCGTGGCCGCGCGCGACGAGCTCACGCACGACGCCGAGCGTCGGGTTGGTGTGGCCGTAGGCCGGGATGCAGAAAAAGACGATCTTGCTCATTTGCTGTCGCCTCCGTTGTCCATTTCGGAAAAGATGCGCAGCATATATTCCCGCTGCATGGCCTTGGGCAGGATGGCGATGCCGCGCTCGTCGTCGCCGAGGACGAGCAGCTCGTTGCCGGGGTGAAAGCCGAAAATGTCGCGCGCTTCCTTGGGGATGACAAACTGACCCTTTTCGCCGATCTTGACCATCCAGGCGTGCTTGCCCTGAGGTACTTCCATAAAATCAACCTCCTAAAGTATGATTAGTTATACTAATCATACTACAAAGCGTAAAAAAGTCAAGCCAGCAGGCCTGACTTTTTTATTTCAATTCATGGCATCGGCGTTGAGCTCGAAGAGAAGCTCGACGCGGGCTTTGAGCAGCGGATGATTTTTGAGCGCGGGGTCGGCGGCAAGGAGCTGTTCGGCGGCGGACTGCGTCTCGTGCAGGAGCGATAAATCGCACGAGAGGTCGGCGACGCGAAGCGACGGCAGGCCGTGCTGGCGGGAGCCGAAAAAGTCGCCCGGGCCGCGGAGCTTCAGGTCTTCTTCCGCGATGGCGAAGCCGTCGCTCGTGGAGGACATGACCTTGAGGCGCTGCTTGTTTTCCTCACCCTTGTTGTCGGAGACAAGGACGCAGTAGGACTTGTGCTGGCCGCGGCCAACGCGGCCGCGCAGCTGGTGGAGCTGGGAGAGGCCGAAGCACTCGGCGTTTTCAATCAGCATGAGCGCGGCGTTCGGCACGTCGACGCCGACCTCGATGACGGTAGTGGAGACGAGCACGTCGATCTCATGCGCGGCGAAAGCGCGCATGACGGCGTCCTTTTCCTTGGGTTTCATCTTGCCGTGGATGGGAGCGATGCGAAGGTCGGGGAAGACCTCTTTTTGCAGCGTTTCCGCGTGGGCGGTGACGGCCTTGCGCTCATCGGGGAGCTCGTCGTTTTCCGCGACCATGGGGCAGACGATGTAGGCCTGACGGCCCTCGGCGACGAGCTTGCGCAAAAAAGCGTAGATACGCTCGTGATAGCTCGACGGGACGGCGAAGGTGTCGATCTTCTGTCGTCCGGGGGGAAGCTCATTTAGAATAGAGACGTCGAGATCGCCGTAGATCATCAGCGCGAGCGTGCGCGGGATGGGCGTGGCGGACATGACGAGAAGGTGCGGGTCATCGCCCTTGGCGGACAGCGCGGCGCGCTGGTCGACGCCGAAGCGGTGCTGCTCGTCGGTGACGACGAGCCCGAGGTTTTGGTACTGCACGTCAGGCGAGAGTAGGGCATGCGTGCCGATGACGAGGGAGAGCTCGCCGGACCGGAGACGTTCATTCAGTGCGCGGCGCTCCTTGGCCTTGGTCGAGGCGGTGAGCAGCGCGCAGGGGATGCCGAGAGGCTCCAAAAGCGGGGCGAGCGAGCGATAGTGCTGCTCGGCAAGGATTTCTGTCGGGGCCATGAGGGCGCATTGGAGACCATTTTTCGCGGCCATGTAGATGGCGGCGGCGGCGACCATCGTTTTGCCAGAGCCGACGTCGCCCTGCACGAGGCGGTTCATCGGGCGCTGACCTGTCAGGTCGCGCGCGATATCGCCGATGGCGCGGCGCTGTGCGCCGGTGAGTGAGAAAGGAAGAGAAGAGAAAAAGGGGAGAAGGTCGACCTTTTTGCACTGCTTTCCGGCGACGAACGTGCGGCGCTCGCGCAGGAGCTTGAGACCGAGCGCGAGCAGGAACAGCTCTTCGAACGCAAGGCGGCGGCGCGCGGCGGAGAGGGCTTCGTCGTCTGTGGGGAAGTGGATGTTTTCGTAGGCAAAGCGGGTGTGGCAGAGCTGGTAGACGAGGCGGACGTTCTCAGGAAGAATGTCAGGAAGTTCGTCGACGCAGGCGGCAAGGCCCTGTTCGACGGCCTTATAGAGCATCGACTGGCTGATGCCCGCGGTGAGCGGGTAGATGGGCATGATGCGGCCGGTGATCTGGTGCGCGCCCTCGCGCTCGAAGAGGGGATTGGTCATCTGCGGGCGGCTCGGCGTACCCTCGGCACGGCCGAAGAAGACGTAGGCGTCGCCGGTGTGGAAGGTGTTTTTGAGGTAGGATTGGTTGAAATAGGTGAGCTCAAGTGCGCCGGTCTCGTCGACGGCGCGGAGCTTGACGAGGTCGAGCCCCTTGCGAATGCGCGAGAGCTTGGGCTCGCCCGCGATGACGGCGCAGACACAGGCATTCTCGCCGGGGATGAGGTCGGCGATCTTCTTGTACGCGCGGCGGTCGTCGTAGGCACGGGGAAAGTAGGAAAGGAGGGAGCGCAGGTCGGTGATGCCGAGTTTGGCGAGCGACTTGGCGCGCGCTTCGCCCACGCCCTTGATATAGCGGATATCGGTGTTGAGCGTCGCCATGCGGTGGACCTCCTTTACAAATGCGGTGTCTGTCTATTATAATCAACTTGGATGGAAATGAAAAGACCCTTTGCAAGGATGAAGAAAGGAGTATTGTCATGCAGAAGAAACATTCCGGAAAGATGGGCGCGATCGCGCTGCCGGTCGCGCTGATCGCCGCGGCGGTCGGAGTCCTCTTATGGATGCTGACCGGTGCGCAGGGATACCGCGCGGCGGACTGGACAGACACAGACGGGCAGCGCTACTACCGCAACCTGGTGACGCATCAAGCCTTTGCGGCGGACGTTGACTGGGACGGGAGCGACGGCGCGGTGATCGTCATTCCCGATGAAGTGCACGGCTACAAGGTGACGGCGCTCGGCGGGTATATCGGCCGCGGTGTGCCGACGGCGTTTGCGCTGAACGCGCCGGAGATATGGAATACCCAGGTCGTCTTCGGTGACGAGAAAGTTGCGGCGGACGCGGAAAAGGACTATCCGAACGCGAAGATCGTCGACTGCACGATGACGCTGAAGCTCGGGAAAAATGTGAAGAAGCTGAACGAGGTCGGCTGCTTCGGCTTTTACGGCTATGACGAAAACGGAGCCGAGACAGTGTGGCGTCTGCGCTGGAACGTCGAATGCGACGAGGGGAATGAGACGTTTTACGCCAAGGGCGGGCGGCTGTATCGCTGCGCGGATGGGGCGGCTGTGGAAGTGTTCCGCTGCGCGTGATGCAGCGCGGCAGCGCTGCGTGCTTTTCCCTGCGTGCCCGCAGGGGTGCGGCAAAGGGGGCCATTCTCTCGCGTGAGAGAATGGCCCCCTTTAGATCCCCCAAGAGAACGCAAGGGGAGTTCCCCTCGCCCCCCGACATTGCGGGTTTGCAGCTTGAAGGGCTGCACGCGCTGCGCAATGTGGGTGCGGTGTACATGGCTTCGCCATGAATCTTCTGCGATTCGTTACTGGTTGCAACCGCGCCTTACTATCGTGAGGCGCGAGTGACGGTGGACCGGCGGCAGACTGCGTGCGGGGGCGGCTTTGCTGCGCTCGCCGCGCTGTTTAGTCTTCTGCTGGGTGGGAGCTGCTGATGGGTTCGTCGGGGATGATGTCGTGGGAAATGACTTGGTCTTCTGCGTCCAACAGGGCTTTTTTCAGGCCTTCGCGGGCGAGAATGCCCTTTCCCTCGTCGTAGAGGTCGATGGCTTCGCTCATACTGCGAACCAGGGAGCAATAAAGGTTTTTGTAGGTCAGCATAATCATATCCTCCTTTGAAATACTATATAAATAGTAACTATAAATAAGCGAATAGTCAAGATGTTACTATCACCATAGTATACCGTTGAGGTGAAAAATATGGCTGACAGCGGTATCATCACAATGGAAGAGTATGGAAACGTGCGGCTCAAGTTAAAGGAGCGCATGGACAGTGACGGCATCAACCGCAACACGCTGGCAAGAAGGATCGGCGTGCGCTTTGAGGTCGTCGACAAGTGGTATCGCGGTGACGTTGAAAAACTTGACCTTGACATTCTGGCCCGCATCTGCTGCGTGCTGCACTGCACCGTCGGCGATCTGCTGGAATATCACCGCTGACATAACCGCGGCGAGCGCAGCAATGGCGCCTTGGCAGGCAGCAGCAAGATCGTACAAATCCAAAGTAGACGGAAATTAGGCTGCACCTCCACGAGATCAGCAGAGCGGCACCCGCAAGGGGTGTGCCGCATCCGTAAGGCAACAGAGCTGCCAACGGCTGCGCAACAGCGGATAATAGGAGAGAGTCAAGTCGTATAGCAACACCAAACGCGGCGAAGCCGCGCGCAGGCATTTGCATTCCGGAGGCATAAAGGCTGTTCGAGCCTCAGACTGCCAATCGAAACCTTTCTCTTGGGGGATTTAAAGGGGGCTATTCTCTTTCGTGAAAGAGAATAGCCCCCTTTTCCCGTGCATTGCCGCTGGCGCTGCTTCCGCATGCCCTTTAGGGCGCAAAAAAGAGGGGCCAAGGCCCCTCTTTTTACTTGCGGACATAGTCGACATAGCGGAACTTGAGGCCGTTTTCCTCAAAGGTCTCGCTCTCCGACTCGATGCGCCAGTCGGGATTGTCGTCGAGGTTGGGGAAGAAGCTGTCGGCGTCGGGGTCTGAGTCGACCTTGGTGACGTAGACGCGGTCGCAGCGGGAGAGGAGCGCCATGTAGACGCTGGCACCGCCGATGACGATGGCATCGTCGCCGCCGAGCGCGGCGGCTGCATCAAACGAGTGGGCGATCTCCGCGCCGGGGACGTCGAGGTCGCGGTGGGAGAGGACGATGTTGCGGCGGTCCTTGAGGGGCTTGCCGCCGGGGAAGGTGTCGAGGGTCTTGTGGCCGAGGATGACGGTCTTGCCGACGGTGAGGGTGCGGAAACGCTTGTGGTCGGCAGAGATGCGGAACAGCAGCGCGCCGTCGCGGCCGATGCCCCAGCTCTGGGAAACGCAGACGATTGCGGTCATAGTATCAACTCCATGGCTTTCTCTATAAATTTTGCCGGCGCGAACGCTCAAACGGCAATGGGGATCTTGTCTTCAAAGGGACTGAACTGATAATTTTCCAGCCGGACACTGTCGGGGGTGAAGGCGTAGAAATCCGTCACGGCGGGATCGAGTGTGAACTGCGGGGCGGGGTGCTCCGGCTCTGCGAGCATCTTTTCGATGATGGGGATGTGGCGGTCGTAAATGTGCGCGTCGGCAATGACGTGGACGAGCTCGCCTGCTTTGAGGCCGGAGACCTGAGCGAACATGTGGACGAGCACCGCGTACTGGCAGACGTTCCAGTTGTTGGCGGCGAGCATGTCCTGCGAGCGCTGATTCAGGATGGCGTTCAGCGTGCCGTTCGAGACGTTGAAGGTCATGGAGTAGGCGCAGGGGTAGAGGTTCATGTCGTGTAGGTCCTCGAAATTGTAGAGGCTCGTGAGGATGCGGCGCGAGGCGGGGTTATGCTTGAGGTCATAGAGCACGCGGTCTACCTGGTCGAACATGCCCTCCTTGTATTGGTGCTTGACGCCAAGCTGATAGCCGTAGGCCTTGCCGATGGAACCGGTTTCATCCGCCCAGGCATCCCAAATGTGGGAGGAGAGGTCGTGGACGTTGTTGGACTTTTTCTGCCAGATCCAGAGGAGCTCGTCCACCGCGCTTTTGAGATACGTACGGCGCAGCGTGAGGATGGGAAACTCCTTTTGGAGATCGTAGCGGTTGACGAGGCCAAATTTTTTGATCGTGTGGGCGGGGGTGCCGTCCTCCCAGTGGGGACGGACGGTGAGGTCGTCGTCGCGCACGCCGTTTTGGAGAATGTCGAGGCAGTTGGCGCGGAAGACTTGATCGGCGTAGCTCATGGGCGCGCCCTCACTTCGTCTCGCAGCCGGCGGCGCGGACGGCGGCGAGCGCCAGCTCAAGCGTCGGGTCGACGTTGGGGTAATCGAGATGATAGATGTCGAACGCGGGGGGGAGCTCGGTGCAGCCGAGGATCAGAACCTCGGCTCCGCGCGCGAGAAGATGCTCGCAGGCGGCGCGGAAGGCGGTCGCGTCATACGTGAGGTCGCCGGCCTTGACGCCGTTGTAGATGATGTCCATGACGGCGGATTGATCTTCGGTGTTGTCGGGGGTGATGAGCTCGACGCCGCTGCCCTCGAACGTGCGCTGGTAGATGCCGGTCTGGACGGTGCCGTCGGTCGCGAGAAGACCGGCGCACTTGACGCCGCGGGATTTGAGCGCGTCGCGCGTGATGGCAATCATGTGCAGAACGGGAATGGAGACGGACGAGGCGACGGCGTCATAAAAGTTGTGCGCGGTGTTGCAGGGCATGATGAGAAGATCCGCGCCGATGGACTCGAGGCGCTGCGCGCTCTTGACCATTTCGGGGACGGGGTCGGCGCCACCGTGCAGGAGGGCTGCCGTGCGGTCGGAAATATTGGTATTGGAGTCGATGCACACGCGCGGATGGTCCTGATCGCAGGAGGCAGCCGTGTGCAGGGTGATCTTCTGAAAGAGGTCGGCGGTAGCGAGAGGACCCATGCCGCCGAGGATACCGATGACATTTTTATCACTCATGGAGAAGCCCCTTTTCTTTCTTTTCGAGCAGCTTTTGATCGTGATTCGGGAGCGCGGCGAGCTCGCGGTCACGCTGGATGATCTTCTTGAGACCTTCGACGGCGACCTTGACGGAGGCGGAGGTGTCCTCGCTCATGTCCTGATCGAGACCGGCCTTTTCACGCTCCTGATTCCAGACAACGTGGAAGCAGGAGCCGCAGCGGCAGCCGAGCGCGGAGGCGACGACGAACATTGCGGCGGACTCCATTTCGCTTGCCTTGACGCCAAGGCGCTTCCAGCTCTCCCACTTTTGCAGAAGCTCGTAGTAGACGGGGCTCTTTTCCGGGGAGTGCTGGCCGTAGAAGCTGTCCTTGCACTGGACGACGCCGGTGTGGGTGCAGTAGCCGAGCTCTTCGGATGCCTGACGAAGGGCGAGGGTGATGTCGAAATCGGCGACGGCGGGGAACTCGATGGGCGCGTATTCGAGCGAGGTGTGCTCGTAGCGGATGGCACCGGTGGCGACGACGATGTCGCCGGACTTGACGTTTAAGTCAATGCCGCCGCAGGTGCCGGTGCGGATGAAGGTGTCGGCCCCGAGCTGATGCAGCTCCTCCATGGCGATGGAGGCGGACGGGCCGCCGATGCCGGTGGAGCAGACAGAGACCTTTTCGCCCAGCAGCGTGCCGGTGTAGGTGGTGTATTCGCGGTTCTGCGCGACGAGGTGGGCATCGTCGAACAGCGCGGCGATGGAGGGGCAGCGGCCGGGGTCGCCGGGCAGGATCACATAGCGGCCGACCTCGCCCTTGGCGCAGTGGATATGATAGAGACGTTCCAGTTCATGCATGATGACAGCGCTCCTTAGCTATAAAATCATTCAATAATTATATCAATTATATCAGAGGAGAAGAGGGGGCGCAAGGGTGCAGACGGAGAGATATGAGCAAAAACGGGGTTGCGCTTTGTGCATGAAGCAGATTATAATAAGGCAACAAAATAAGAAAAGAGGAAGAATATGAGCTATAAAGCGGTTCTTTTTGATATGGACGGGACGCTGCTCGACACGCTGGAGGACCTGCGCGACAGCACGAACCATGTACTGCGGCAGATGGGCTATCCAGAGCGGAGCCTTGAGGAGATGCGGCGCTTTGTCGGCAACGGGGCGGAAAAGCAGATCCGCCGCGCCGTGCCGGAGGGGACGAGCGAGGAAAAGATCATGGAGACGCTCGCGGCGTACCGCGCGTACTATCAGGATCACTGCCAGATCAAAACACAGGTGTACGACGGACTTTTGGACATGCTGAGCGAGCTGAAGGCAAAGGGCATCAAGCTGGCGGTCGTGTCGAACAAGCCGGACAGCGCGGTGCAGAAGTTGAGCCGTGAGTATTTCGGCGACCGGATGGACTTTGCCGTCGGCCCGAGCGACGGCGTGCGCTGCAAGCCGTACCCCGACATGGCGGAGACGGCGCTGAAAGCGCTGGGAATTGCAAAAAAGGACGCGGTGTTCGTCGGAGATTCCGAAGTGGACGTGCAGACGGGGCTGAACGCCGGACTGGACGTCATCGCTGTGAGCTGGGGTTTCCGCTCGAGGGAAGTTGTGATCGAAGCCGGCGCGAAGATGATCGCCGATGATGCGAGTGAGCTGGAAAAGCTCATTCTCGAATGATTGTCTCCCATGCTGGGAGGGGATTCCCCTGCGCCGCGCAGGGGTGCGAATAAAGGGGGCCATTCTCTCACGTGAGAGAATGGCCCCCTTTAGATCCCCCAAGAGAACGCAAGGGGCCTTGCCCCTTGCCCCCGCACATTGGCAGCTTTGGGCTTGAAGGGCTGCACGCGCTGCGCAGTGAGGGTGCGGTGTACATGGCTTCGCCATGAATCTCTGCAAGTCGTTACGTCTTGCAACCGCGCCTTACTACCGTGAGACGCGAGTGACGGTAGAACGGCGGCAGACTGTGTGCCGAATGCGGCATTGCTGCGCTCGCCGCATTGAGTAGTACCCCGTTAGACGGAAATTACTGTGCACTTCTACAAGATCAGCAGAGCGGCAGCGGATGATAGGAGCAGGCCAAATCGTATAGCAACATTCAATGCGGCAACGCCGCGCGCAGGCATTTTCATTCCGGAGGCATAAAGGCCGTTCAAGCCTGAGACTGCCAATTAAAACCTTTCTCTTGGGGGTTCAAGGGGGCCATTCTCTTTTGCGAAAGAGAATGGCCCCTTTTTTTACTGCCGCGCGGTGCGCGGCATTTTTTGCGCGCAAAATTTCGCGCGCGTGCATACGACTGTGCAACAAAACGGGGACGGCGGGGTTCGGTTGAAAAGAGAAAACAAAATGGGGGGACACGATGGAGAAAAAGGAGCTGGGGCGCGAGGATGTGATCGAGGCGCTCAAGAAGATCGCGTTCGGACGGGTGAACCGGGGCGTGGAGCTGACGTATCTGAGCGAGCCGACGGCGCAGTTGATCCGCAAGATGGACTTGTCGGCGGTGGCGGAATTCAAGAGAAACGCCAACGGGACGGTGGAGGTCAAGTTCGTCGACCGGGTGAAGGCGCTGAGCGCGCTTTACGAGATGCTGGGGACGGGGGACGCGAACGAGGCGGCGGAGTTCTTGGAGGCGCTGGAGCAGGCGGGAGAGGAGAGAGATGATTGGCGGCCGTGAAGCAGTTTTCCGCCAAGCAGAAGGCGGCGATGACCTGGTGGGCGAACCCCAAGTACAAAGAGTACGACGCGATCATCTGCGACGGGGCGGTGCGAAGCGGGAAGACGCTGTCGATGGGGATGGGCTTTTTCCTGTGGGCGATGCGGCGCTTTAGCGGCGAGCAATTTGCGCTGTGCGGGAAGACGATCGTGTCGCTGCGGCGAAATGTGCTGCACGAGATCTTGCCGAAGGTGACGGCGCTGGGCTTTCACTGCGAGGAGAAGCGGAGCGAGAATCTGGTGATCGTGCGCAGCGGCGGACGGGAGAACCGCTTTTACCTCTTCGGCGGATACGACGAGGGGAGCGCGGCGCTCATCCAGGGCGTGACGCTGGCGGGCGTGCTGTTCGACGAGGCGGCGCTGATGCCGAGATCATTTGTGGAGCAGGCGAGCGCGCGATGCAGCGTATCTGGCAGCAAGCTGTGGTTCAACTGCAATCCCGAGGGGCCGATGCACTGGTTTTACCGCGAGTGGATCCTGCGCGCGGAGGAACGCGGGGCGCTGTATCTGCACTTTACGATGGAGGATAATCCCTCGCTTTCGCCGCGCATCCGCTCGCGCTACGAAAAGGCGTACAGCGGGACCTTTTACCGGCGGTTCATTCTGGGAGAGTGGACGGCGGCGAAGGGGCTGATCTACGACTTTTTTTCGCCGCAGGAGTATTGCATGCGTGTACCGGAAAAGCCGTGGGAGAGGGTGCGCATTTCCATCGACTACGGGACGGTGAATCCGACGAGCTTCGGGCTGTGGGCGCTGAGGGACGGCGTGTGGTACCGGGTGCGGGAGTATTACTACGACTCGCGCAAGGAGGGACGGCAGAAAACAGACGCGGAATATGTGGAAGATCTCAGGAAATTTGCGGCAGGGGAGAATGTGGAGCGGGTGATCGTCGACCCGTCGGCGGCAAGTTTTATCGAAGCGCTGCGGCGCGAGGGCTTCCCCGTGAGCAAGGCGGACAACGATGTGGCGGACGGTATCCGCGTGACGGCGAACCTATTGAAGCAGCGAAAGATCGTGATCTGCGAGGGCTGCGAGAGCTGCCTTGCCGAGATCGCGGCGTATTGCTGGGAGGAGGGCGGAACGGGAAGAGACCGGCCGAAAAAGGAGAGAGATCACGCGATGGATGAGATGCGGTATTTTGCCGTGTCGATCGCGAAAAAGGAACGCGGAGGCGGCATTGCGATGCGCTCGGTGGAGCGCGCGGCGCGATGAACAAAACGGAAAAGGAGAGGACAGGATGAAAGTACCCTGGCAGAAGGAGAGAAGCACGGGCGGCGAGACCGCCGTGCAGCTGCGCGGCGGCGGACGCAGTACATTCGGACGGCTTGAGAGCTATGTGCCGCTGCTGGACGGGGAGACAGCGCTTTACCGCGAGGTGCGCGAGGCGGTGCCGGTGGTGGACGCGGCCATCTGCAAGCTGATCCGGCTGACGGGCGGCGTGCGCGTGGCATGCGGCAACGAGCGGGCGGAGCAGGGCTTGCAGCGCTTTTTGCGCGAGGTACCGGTGGGCAGAGGGCAGAGGGGCATCAACGCCTTTTTGGACTGTTACCTCGATTCGCTTTTGACCTGCGGGCGCGCGGTGGGCGAGATCGTACCGGACGCGGAGGGGCGCGAGATCGCGGCGGTGCTGTGCGCGGACGTTTCGCAGGTGGAGGTGCGCGAGGGGGACAATCCGCTCGAATTCTGCCTGTGCGGTGTGGATGGCGGCGGGCGCAGCGTGCCGCTGGAGTATCAGGACCTACTGCTCTTTACTCCGCTCAATCCAGAGATAGAGCATCCCTACGGCGTTTCAATGCTGCGGTCGATGCCGTACTTAACGGGGCTGCTGCTGAAAATTTACGACGCGATGGGAAAGAACTGGGACCGCTGCGGCAATGTGCGCTTCGCGGTGACCTATAAGCCGCAGGACGGCGAGCTCGACCGCGGGGCGGCACAGGAGCGCGCCGAGCAGATCGCCGAGGAATGGTCGCGGGCGATGCAGGAGGGCAGAAACGGCAGCGTGCGCGACTTTGTATCGGTGGGCGATGTATCGATCAAGGCCATCGGCGCGGACAACCAGATCCTCGACAGCGAGACGCCGGTACGGCAGATCTTAGAGCAGCTGGTGGCGAAGACGGGGCTGCCGCCGTTTATGCTGGGGCTGAGCTGGTCGTCGACCGAGCGGATGAGCTCGCAGCAGGCGGATATGCTGACAAGCGAGATCACGGCGCTGCGGCGCACGCTCGAACCGGTCATCGAGCGCGTCTGTACGCTGTGGCTTAGGATGCACGGCTATGGCTGCCGTGCGGTGGTGGACTGGGAGGACATCAACCTGCAGGATGAGGTGGAGGAGGCCAAAGCGGCACTCTACTTGCAGCAGGCGCGAAAGCTCAGGCAGGAAAATGATGAAGCGGAGGGGAAATGAGCATGGAAGTGAGAAAAGAGAGCAATGGGCTCAAAAACAGCATGGTGACGCGCGAGGAACTGGCAATCATCAATCAATTCACGAAGCGCGCGCTCAAAGAGGACGAGGTCTACACCTTTGCCGTGCGGCTGTGCGACAACGAGGTGGACCGGGACGGCGAGCGCTTTCCGCGCGCGACGCTCGAAGAGCTCGCGGAGCTGTTTGTGGGCAAAAGCGGCATTTTTGACCACGAGTGGACGGCGAAGGGGCAGGCGGCGCGCATCTACCGCACGGAGATCGTGGAGGAAAAGGGCGTTTGCTCGCAGGGCGAGGGGCGCTGCTATCTCAAGGGCTATGCGTATATGCTGCGCGGCGGCGAGAACGACGCGCTGATCGCGCAGATCGAGGGCGGCATCAAAAAGGAAGTGAGCGTGGGGTGCAGCGTGGAAAGGTGCGTGTGCTCCATCTGTGGTGAGGACATCAACACCTGCGCGCACAAAAAGGGCGAAGTGTACGGCGGCAAGGTGTGCTGCGCGGAGCTTGTGAATGCGCAGGACGCGTATGAGTGGAGCTTTGTAGCGGTGCCGGCGCAGCCGAGAGCGGGCGTTTTGAAGCGCTGCGGCGGAGAGGACGCGGGCACGCTCAAGACGCTCGTCAAGCGGCGCGGGTCGAGAGCGAACCAGAGAGAGCTTGAAAGCCTTGAAAAGCAGGCGGAGGTCGGTAAGCGCTACTTGAGTGAGCTGCGCGGCGAGGTGAAGCGGCTGATGCTCGTGTGCGAGCAGGAGACGGATGGCGAGGCCATTGAAAAGCTCGCGGAAAAGCTCGACGAGAGCGAGCTCAAGGAGATGGAGAAGCTGTATCGCGGGAAGATGGCGAAAAAGCTGGGGCTGCGCACGCAGCTCACTTACGGCGAGAAGACGAAAGCGGCGGAGGACGAGAGCGACTTTCGCGTGTGAAAAGGAACAAAAAGCAGCGGCGCTTTTTGGATAGAACAACAGATCAAGGAGGAACGGTATGAGCATTTCTTATGAGGGCATCGGCGAGTGGTGCGCAACGTTTGTTTGCGGCGCGGTCAGCGAGGGCGACATTGTGAAGGTGAGCGCGAACGGCACGGTGGGCAAGTGCACGGCGGGCGACGGCTTCTGCGGCGTGGTGCGCGCCGTCGCGCATGACGGCAAGGCCTGCACGGTGCAGCTCGGCGGCCTTGCGAGCGTGAAGTACAGCGGCACGGCGCCTGCGGTAGGCTTTAGCGAGCTGGTGGCGGACGGCTCGGGCGGCGTGAGCAAGCCGGGCGACAACCAGAACGGCAGCAGCTATCTTGTGCTGAGCGTGGACAGCGCGGCGGGCAAGGCTGTCATCAAGCTTTAAGGAGGAGAAGGACAAATGGCTTATCAGTATGAAAATGTGAAGCTCGAAAAGGGCATGTACGGTCAAAGCGGCAAGAGCTTTCTGAAGGTGCTCGAATCGCTCGACCCGAGCGAGAACTACAAGGGCACGGCGCTCGAGGGACTCGACGCCTTCCAGCGCCAGCTCAAGCGCTTTGATATCCACGTCAAGGGCGCGGGCAGCGACATGGTGGAAAAGTTTTTCCACACGAGCGAATCGTCCGTGCTGTTCCCGGAGTTCGTCTCCCGCGTGGTGCGCCAGGGCATGGAAAGCGACATCCTGCCCGACATCACTGCGACCGTGACGAATTTTGACGGCATGGACTACCGCTCCATCGCGTCCGTTCCGACGGACGACGACAAGGAGCTCAAGCGCGTGGAGGAGGGCGCGGGCATCCCGACGACCAGCATCCGCACACAGGAAAACCTTGTGAAGCTCCACAAGCGCGGCAGAATGCTAGTCGCGTCCTATGAGGCGATCCGCTTCCAGCGACTGGACCTCTTCTCTGTGACGCTGCGCCAGATCGGCGCGTACATCGCGCGCATGCACTTAAAGGACGCCATCGACGTTTTGATGAACGGCGACGGCAACAACAATGCGGCAACAAGCTATACCATCGGCGATGACGGCATCGGCGGCACGAAGGGCACGCTGAGCTATGACGCGCTGCTGGGCTTCTGGTCGCAGTTTGACCCCTATACGATGAACACGATGCTGATGGGCAGCGACATGATGCTCGCGATGCTCAAGCTCTCGGAGTTCCAGAACCCGCTGACGGGCCTCAACTTCCAGGGCACGGGCACGCTCGCGACCCCGCTGGGTGCGAAGCTCCTGCGCACGAGCGCGATGCCCGCGGGCAAGATCATCGGCCTTGATAAGAACTATGCGCTCGAGCGCATCTGTGGCAGCGAGGTGCTGGTCGAGTACGACAAGCTCATCGACCGCCAGCTGGAGCGCGCGGCCATCACGAGCATTTCCGGCTTTGCAAAGCCGTATCAGGAGGCCTCGAAGGTGCTGTCCTTACAGTAAAAAGTAAGGAGGAAGAGCGAATGGCGGAGAGCATGAGCGAGCAGATCTTTTCGATCGCGTGTGCGCTGAGCAAGGCGGACGAGAGCGAGAAGAGCATGCTCCGAATGATCTGCACGGCGCAGGAGGAGAGCCTTGTGCGCGCGCTGAAAGAGGGCGTCGCCAAGGAGGACTGCGAGAGCGCGTTTATCTGCGCGGCGTCGTGGTTGGCGGCGGCCACGCTGGAGAGCGCGAGAGCGGGCGGGGAGGAGTTCTCCTCCCTGCGCGCGGGAGATCTCACGGTGACGAAGCGTTCGTCCGATGAGGGGAGCAAAAGGCTGTCGCTGCTGCGTGAGCAGGCGTGGGCGCTGATGCGTCCGTATACGACGGACGGCGGGTTCTGCTTCCGCGGGGTGGAAGCATGAATCGGGCACTGAGTGAGGCGTTCGCGCGCTACGGCATGAGCGTTTCGGTGCTGCGCGGCGGAGAGATGGCGGAGACGAAGGCGTTTTTGCAGCTTGTGAAGAGGGAGAACGGCGAGGAGCCGTTCTCTGTGACGGCGCTGGGTGCGGTCGACGAGCAGTGCTGGCGGTACCTGGGACCGGCGGACATCGAGATCGCGATGGGCGACTTTGTGCAGTGCGGAGAGAAGCGGTATGTCGTGCGCGCGGCAGGGCCGTTTTACGTGGGCGAGGAGATCGCCTACTACTGGGCGATGCTGCATCCGAAGGAGGAAAAGGCATGACGGCGGTCGGACAGGTGAAGCGCGCGGTGGCCGCGGCGATCGAGGCGGCGGGGGGCGCGGCGATCGAGAGTTACAGCGAAGAACAGCTCAAGCGGTATGCGACCGCGGTGGCGGCGGTCGGCACGAAGGAGACGGTGATCGAGGAGAGCGGCGCGATCGAATATCTGGGAGAAAAGGTCGACGAGATGACGCAGGAGATGGTCGCCGTCTACGGGAGAAAAATGCTGCTGACGTTGCTGATCGAGGTGTATGCGCCGAGGACGATGGGTGCGGCGGGCTGCGAGGAAGCGGCGGAGACGATCACGCAGGCGATGATGACGGCGCTGCCGGAGGGGCTGAAGCTCGGATCGCTCCAGTGGGGCAAGACCGGCTGGGACAAGACGACGGGCATGTTCCGACTGGACGCGAGCGCGAAATATGCGGCGTACTTTGTCGCGGAGGCGGCGGAGGATGAGACGGTGTTTACCGATTTTGTATTGAAAGGCACGGTGAAAGAACGTGAATAGTACGATCCATGAGCGGCCGGGCGTGTATTCGTCCTACGACGCATCGAGCGTGGTGAGCGCGAGCGCTGCGGCGAAGACGATCGGCGCGGCAGCGGTGGCGACGAAGGGGACGG